>Ga0214921_10006088_pt1 | contig 16697 bp, 14 predicted proteins | sample LL1505_MetaG_FD_177992 | JGI IMG/M metagenome (GOLD analysis project Ga0214921, IMG submission 177992) | Freshwater microbial communities from Lake Lanier, Atlanta, Georgia, United States - LL-1505 | ecosystem: Environmental > Aquatic > Freshwater > Lake | place: USA: Georgia | collected...
TTTTGACGACATCCAAGTATTCTCCGTACTGGTCCATCATGCCCTCTACAAAGGACACTGGCCAGCCGTTGTCCATGACCATGGTCAATCCTTTGGCTCTGGGTTTACGTGAGCGGTCGGGCCATGCGATACCCAAGAATTCCTGTAGTGTTTGTTCCATTTGATGGGTTCTCCAGTAGGTTTTTTTTCATCATAGGACAGGCAATTTCTCCAGTCAACGAATGATTCATTGTTGGTCTTCAAATGGTTTGATACAGATGGGTTAATTTCTTAAAGGTGAGGTTGGCTCATTGGTTTAAAGCTTAAGGGGTATCACTGGTATTCCCCCAATTTTGGTACTCACTCTCGAAAACGCACTTTTACGACCTGCGATCTTATGCGGGCGCAGTTGCTTTGGCCGGTCGAGGTTCTCTGGACGGGTGGGGGGTGTCCAGAGTCTGGACGCTTTGGCGCGGTGTTGAATCAACTTGATGCGGCTGGGAGTGGCAGATCAATTTTCCAAGCAATTTCTTAGATTTTGCAATCAGCGCTGCTACCGAGTGCGCGAAAAAGTTAAACGCTAGCCGTGCAGCTCGAATTAGTTTGGTGTAAATTTGGAACAACTTGTTTGGGACTTCAATCCGGCAAGGGTAAATTCGCGGGTGAGTGATGCTAGCTAGGGTTGGTGCATAAGAAAGTAGCAGTAGCCCATTCAAATAAATTAAAGAACCTAACCAGAGCCACATCAACTATAAGGAGACCAAATTCAATCTATTTGAATTTCTACGAGCTCAATTCGCATACCGTGAAGAGTTTGTATTTCTACAAAAGCAGATTTTTTCCCATCAATGTTAAACAGACATCTTTCAGTGATTTTTGCACCCTTGTCAATTAAAGTTGCAATCGAATTTTCCAGATCTGGAACTTCTAACCGAACATGATCTATTCCGCTGTTGGAGGACTCGATCAGCACAAGGTCAATATCACCAACACGAAGAACGTTTGCTGGCTGTCCAAGATGGGAGGCAATCCGAGTAGTTGTCAAATCCGTTCCCATAATATTCATAAATTCTGTACTCGTTACCGCAAGACTTTTGACACGAAGTCCAATAGCAGTAATTCTGTGAACGGCTATACCATGTCGAAGCGGATCTATTTGATGAGTCACACCTTCTAACCAAGGATGTATTCCTTCGACGAATTCAACTAATATTCCACCTAGGCAAGCGGGGTGAAGAAAAAAAGCTTTTAAATTAGCAGTCAATATAACTTTGTCACTTAGTACTGGAACACCTCGTTCCTTGAGTTCATTTAGTGCTGCTTCAGCATCGGCTAATTCAAAGCAAATATGGTGTAATCCCTCCCCGCGACGATCAATAAAACGACGAATTAAACCATCTGGATGAGTTGACTCCATGATTTCAAGGTCGGCGCGATCAATTCGAGCCATTCTAAATCTAATCGAGAAGTTTTCATCTTCCACAATAGGTGGGCTGAGAGGTGTATTTAAAAGATAAGAAATGTCTTTACTTGCTTCGTCAAGTTTGTCGACAGCTATTCCAACTTCAAGTAAACGGCCAGCGCGAAAAGTCATATTTTTTGGTCAGTTTTGAGTTGATTGATTACGCAATCTGCCAAGTACTTTCTCACGATCCCAAAGGCTTTCTCGTTCCAATTCACCCTGTTGCTTCAGGAGATATTTTTCGACTTTTTCAGATGGAGTTTTCGGTAATCGATCGATAAATCGTAAGAAACGTGGGACCATAAAAGTGGCCATCTTTTCTTCGCAAAAGTGAATCAATTCAGTCTCACTTATGCTTGCCCCATCCCTTAGCACAACAAACGCAAGCACATCATCTTCGCCAAGTTCGGCTGGGACAGGAACAACTGCCGTCTCCAGAACAGCAGAGTGTGTGCAAATTATCATTTCAACTTCATAAGAGGAAATATTTTCTCCTCTTCTTCGCACAGTTTCTTTTTTCCGGTCGACAAAATAGCAGAAGCCTTCTTTATCTATGTATCCACGATCTCCAGAATGGAACCAACCATTGCGCCATGCAGATAAAGTCTCTGCAGGCATGTCCAGATATCCTGGGAAGTAATGCCAAGGCTCATTACATCGGATAACCCACTCACCAACTGAGCCCAAAGGTAATTCGAAATCATCATCGTCTACTACCTTCATTTCAAAGGGAGGAATGATACGTCCACAGGTGGGCCATTTATCTGCAGGTGTTTCTGTAGTTGCGTAGACTGGGCAGCACAGTTCAGTACTTCCATAAAGTGAAGTCACCCTTAATCCAAATCGTTTCTCAAATGCTTGAAGTTGAACTGTAGGTAGCGCAGGAACGATATTGCATATACGAACCCGATGATTATTGTCACTTTCTGCTGGAGGGAGTTGAATCAATATGTTAGCCATTGCACCAAGTGAATTGAATTGTGTAGCGCCAAATTTTCGAACTTCCTTCCAAAAATTAGTGGCTGAAAATCTTCGGGATAGCGCTACTGATGCGCCCGACCAGATGGCCGCAGTCACCGTTACCCTAATTGCATTTGCGTGAAAAAGGGGAAGACAGGTATAGAGAACATCTTCCGGTCCGTAATTCATCTGACTAGCCATGAATATGCCACCGGTTTGCTCCATTGCTTGAGTACAAATGACCCCTTTTGATGGCCCAGTCGTGCCAGAGGTATACATAACAATTTGAGTATTGCTAAAGATGGCTTCTTCTTCTGGTAATGCAATCGATAAGTTCTCTATGATTTTAGACAATGAATACCATTCGCGACCATCTGCACTTAGCTTAGGTAAGTCGATGACCGCGGCGCCATGGTTTACGATCACGCGTCGAACGTTTGGGGCATGGTTTAGTGCGGAAATTACTAAGGGCAAAAGTTCGGCATCTACGACCAATGTATCGGATTTTGAGTGATTTAAAAAGTACTGCAATAGGTCGCCCTTTGCTGCAGTATTTATTGGGACAGCTACGCCACCTAGCCAGGCCAGAGCAAACATAGTCCAAAGCATATTTGGATGGTTAACCATAAGCAAAGCTACGTGACCGCCATGGCCTACTCCTGCTGCGCGTAAAGCTCCTGCATAACTACGAGTGAGCATAAGGGCGTCAGAGTATGTGTAGCGCTCATCCTCAAACATCAACATTGGCCTTTCACCCTGAACACTAGCTTGCTCAGCGAGTGCTCGTCCAAGCGTTCTTTTTGAAATTGGTAGATCTAGCATAGGTATTGCAATTCACTTGGGTCAAGGTCGCTCTGTTGTAATTGGTAAAAATAGGTGAAAAATCATTTTCGAAGGGAACAAAGTCTATTATCTTAAGATATCCAACATCAAATTAAAGGGTTTACGATTAGTTAAATGCAGGCGAATGAACCTTGCGAGCATCTCATGGCTGTGATAAATTAATTTTGCATGTAAATGTGATGGGTTGTGATGATTCATCAATTGCCCCAGGTGAAATAAAACTAATTACGGAGACAACTCATGAGTCAATTGAATTACAACAATTCTTCTCGCCGACAATTTATACAGGCAACCGGAGCGCTTGCAACTTTGGCTTCTGGGGCCTCATTTGCCCAAACCTCAAGCGAAATTAAAGTTGGAATTGCGACGGATCTTACTGGTATTGCTGCGGCATTTACCCGTTCGAAGGTCAATGGCATTGAAATGGCTGTCGCCGACATTAATGCCTCTGGAGGGCTTCTGGGCCGCAAGCTAACCCTGCATGTCAGAGACTCCCAACTCAAGCCAGACTTAGGAACCACTCATTCGCGGGACTTGATTACACGTGAAAACGTCGACTTTCTAATAGGCCCCAATTCGAGTGCAGTTGGCCTGACAGTTTCTGCAGTCGCCAAGCAGTATAAAAAGCCCGTCCTTATGACCGTGCCAAATACGCCGAGATTACCCATGGAGCTTTTCCACCCTCACTTTTTCACTTTGGTACCTAGCGGTCTCATGGAGGCTCGCGCAATGGCCGAAGTTATCGGTCGTTTAGGTAAAAAATTCGCATTCATAGGCGGCGACTACGAAGCTTCACACCAAGGGCTAAAGTTCTTTAAGGAACGCTTGTCTGTGGTCAATCCCGAAGCCGAATTTGTTGCAGAGGCATGGCCAAAGCTTGGTGAACCCGACTACGCTAGTTTTATTACGCGAATAAATTCAGCGCGTCCGGATGTGTTGTTCTCTTACCTTTGGGGGGCTGATTTGGTTGGTTTCGTTAAACAAGCAAAACCTTATGGTCTTTTTGATCGGATGAAGGTTGGCACATTGCTTTTCATGGATGATCTTAAGGCCCTTGGCACTGATATGCCTAGTAACGTTTATGGGCAAATGCGGGCACCATTTTTCGCTCTAGAAGGAGCATTGGCTGAGGATTTCATCAAACGCTATCGGGCTCGTTTCAATGGTGAATACCCTGCAGATTGGGCCATTATGGGATACGAGGCTATGTTGGTTTATGGACAAGCAATCAAGATTGCGGGTAGTGTAGAGCCAGAAGCTTTGATCAAAGCGATGGAGAAGGGTGAGTTCCAATTGATACGTGGCAAGGTCACTTTCCGTGGCATTGACCATCAGGGTAATGTGCCTTCATTTGTTGGGCGTACAGTCGCAGATGCACGATACCCATTCAAGATCCTGACTGATGTATTACGTGTGCCAGCCATGAGCATATGGCCTACCGAGCAAGAAGTTCTTGCTTCACGAAAAGTCTGATATTTGAATTACGGGTTCAAATCGGATGTTGGACCAAATTCTTATACAGACCCTGAGTGGCGTTAGCCGTGGGATGGTGCTTTTCGTAGTTGCATCTGGACTGACTTTGATTTTTGGAACGATGCGTATTGCCAATTTTGCGCATGGATCCTTCTTCATGTTGGCAGCCTATCTCACATATTCAATTACGCAGTTTGTTGGTGATAAAACACTCGGGCTTGTTGCGGCTATTGTAATTTTGCCAATCCTCGTCGCTTGCTTTGGTGCGGCAATTGAGTCTTTACTGTTGAGACGCATTTCAACGCGACCCCACCAGTACCAATTGATACTAACCTACGCGATTACACTGATCGTCGCTGACGGAATTAAATTGATATGGGGTCGAAGTTATCACACCGTAGACCGTCCTGCGGGGCTAGATGGCGCCTTGACAATACTTGACATGCCTTTCCCAAGTTATCAGCTAATGCTGATAGTTGTCGGTATATTGATAGCAGTTTCTTTGCACCTTATGCTCACGCAAACCCGTTTCGGAAAAACTATTCGAGCCGCAGTTGCTGATGGTGAGATGGTCGGCGTGCTTGGTGTAAATGTTCCTCGTTTATTTACCGGTATCTTTGCCCTTGGCGCAGGATTGGCAGGGCTTGGCGGTGCGCTGGCTGCTCCGGTAGGGTCTATCTCATTAGGGTTAGACAGTTCAATCATCATTGAATCGTTTGCGGTAATTATTATTGGAGGGGTAGGCAGCGTGATGGGGGCATTGGTAGGTGCTCTGCTTATTGGAGTCGTTCAGTCGATTGGTATTTTGTTCGCACCTAAAATTGCCATTGCCTTTATTTTTCTTGCTCTTTGTGTGGTACTTATATTTCGGCCACAAGGTTTAATGGGGCGAGCTTCATGACGCAAGGGCATCGTCTTGGCTTGATACTGGCTTTAGTTATCGCTTATGGAGCGCCTTTTCTATTGAACGACAGCAATTTGTTCATTACGATAGATTTTTTTATCATGGCGCTATTTGCTGTAAGTTACAACTTGCTATTAGGGCGGGCTGGCATGTTGTCTTTTGGGCATGCCGCTTATTACGGAATAGGTGCATACACAGTTGCTATTCTTTTTAGTAAGCTTGCTATTCCAGTGCACGTTGGTCTATTTGCAGCTCCTTTTGTTGCAGGTCTTTTTGCCCTTGTAGTTGGTTGGTTCGCTGTACGAGTCACAGGTATGTACTTTGCAATGTTGACTCTTGCGTTCGGACAGTTGCTTCACACAATTGTCATGGGCTGGTATAGCTTTACAGGAGGAGATGATGGTCTACCAGTGACATCCCCTGACTGGCTTCTGCCTGCTAGAAATTATTACTTTTTTGTTTTATCAGTTGTCATCATTTGCATTTCAATTATCTGGTTGATTTCAAAGTCTCCTTTTGGTGTTGCTCTTGGTGCTATCCGAGAAAACAGACAACGTGCCATATTTGTGGGGCTGAGCGTACGCAACTTTGAGCTTTCGGCGTTTGTGATAGCCGCTGCATTCTCAGGCGTTGCAGGAGGACTTCGTGCACCAATGCAGCAGATGGCATTTCCGTCGCTATTGCACTGGAGCCAATCTGCGGAGCCTATTCTGATGGCGCTTGCAGGAGGCATTCATACTTTTTTCGGGCCTGTCGTCGGTGCAGCTTTATTTGTATTTGCTAATTTCGCGATTACAAGATTCTCTGATTATCCGTTGCTCATATTTGGGTTCATCATATTAATATTAGTTGTTTACCTGCCTGGCGGTATTCTGGGCGCCGCACAGGAATGGATTAAAAGCAAGCGAGGTGGCTCGTGACTGACCATTCACCTGTCCTTTCCGCGGTTGATTTAGCACGAAGCTTTGGTGATTTTCGAGCACTTGATGGTGTATCAGTAGAAGTGAACCGTGGACAGATTCAAGCCATCATAGGGCCCAATGGGGCTGGGAAAAGTACATTTCTTAATGTGATTTCCGGCTTGTTGACCCCTGACCGCGGTGAAGTATATTTTGATGGACGCTGTGTTACCAAGCTACCAGCGCACAAGCGAACTCAGCTTGGAATGGCACGCTCATTTCAAATCACAAGTATATTTACAGGCCTCACTGTGGGGCAAAATGTTCAGATTGCACTCATGGCTCAACGTGGTGATTGCAGAAATGCATGGAGCATCGCTGGCCGACGTTATTGGGACGATGCTTTGGCGCTACTTTCACTGCTGGGGCTATCAGAAATGGCCGAGCGCCAATCTTCTGAGTTGGCAGCAGGTGATCGAAAGCGACTCGAATTTGCCATTGCCTTGGCCGCTGACCCAAAAGTGCTGCTTCTTGATGAGCCGACAGCAGGGATGAGCCAAGGCGAGCGCTCAATGGTCATTGAGATTCTTCGTAAACTTGCTCAAGAGCAAAACATAGCTGTGCTTTTTACTGAACACGATATTGAAATGGTGTTTGACAATGCTGATCTCATTACCGTAATGCATCAGGGCAAGCTACTTGCTCATGGAAAACCCAATGCAATTCGGTGTGATCCAAGAGTACAGGAGGTCTACCTTGGCGACTCCCATGATGCTTGAGTGTCGATCTATAAATACTTTTTATGGTGCTTCTCATGCACTTTTTGATGTATCTATACAAGTCGCTTCTGGCCAGATGGTTTGCTTGATCGGACGTAACGGTGTTGGTAAATCCACAACACTGAAGTCAATCATGGGCCTTACTCCGACTACTACCGGATCAGTTATCTTTGAAGGACAGGATATCTCGGCCTTACCTTCTTATCGCATTGCGCGCTCTGGAATTGGATATGTTCCCGAGGATAGGCGAATATTCGCTGACCTAACCGTTCAGGAAAATATCGAAATTGCCGAGCGCGGTATTTCTCCATGGAATCGAAGTGCTATTTATGAATTGTTTCCGCCCCTATATGAATTTCGTGAACGGCGTGGCGGACTTTTAAGTGGTGGCCAGCAACAAATGTTGACTATTGCGCGAGCTCTTGTCGGTAACCCTAGGCTGTTATTAATAGATGAGCCCACTGAAGGCCTATCGCCAATTGTCATTCAGTCCCTTAACGAAATGATCAAAAGTTTAAAGGCCAAAGGTCAAACAATTCTTTTGGCAGCACAAGACCTACGATTTTGTTTGAACAATGCTGATGTTTTGTATGTACTTGACCGCGGTAGAGTGGTGTATCAAGCCGATCGAAAGCTAGCTCCTTTTGATTCTGATCGAATCAAGGCAATGTTGACTGTTTAAGGAGTTTATCAATGTCAAGTAAACCAATAGCATCCATTGCGGGAATCGGGTGGACAGATTACAACCGCAACTCAGGCCGAACTGTTGAGGCACTTGCACTAGAAGCTTGTAGAAACGCAATTAATGACGCCGGACTTAATGTGAATGCAGTGGATGGTCTAGTGAGCTTCAGTCTTGGTGACTCAGTTACTACCGCAGTTGTGTCTACGGGTTTAGGACTGTCGAAAATGAATCACTACGCTGATTTTTCGGCTGGTGGTTTTATGGCTTGTGGAATCGTGATGGAAGCGGCAATGGCGGTCGCTACTGGGCAAGCAGATTATGTAGTGGCCTACCGCGCTCTAAATGGTTCATCTGGGCAACGCTATGGTGGCGCAGAGTTTAGTAGGTTATTGGCAGATCATGGCGTTCACTCAGACGCCGAGCAACAATTTTTGGATACAGCTGGCATTACTATGCCAGCTCAACATTTTGCGATGCTCTGCAGACGGCATATGACGCGTTATGGCACAACGAATGAGGATTTGGGAGCTATTGCCGTGACTATGCGAGCTCATGCCAATGACAATCCTAGAGCGCAAATGCGTGATCGACGGATGACTTTAGAGGATTACCACTCATCACCGTGGGTTGCTGATCCTTTTAGATTGCTTGATTGTTGTTTGCAGACAGATGGTGGCTGTGCGCTACTTATAACGACACCCGAACGCGCACGTGATTTAGCTCAATCACCAGTAGATATACTTTCCGGCTTTACTTCGGCAGGGCCAAGAAACCGTGGCGCCATGTGGGGTAATTTTTCTCCCGACTCTAACGTCACTTACGCTGAGCACCATGCAGACAGACTTTTTTCGCGTGCTGGCATAGATCGAAAGGATCTTTCATTTGCGCAGATTTATGACTGCTTCACCTACAGCATTATTGGGCAAATGGAAGGGTTCGGTCTAATTGAAAAAGGTCAAGCCGGAGACTTCTTCCGCTCTGGCGCTGCCAGTATTGGAGGCCTTCTGCCAGTAAATACTCATGGCGGTCTTTTGTCAGAGGGATATATCCATGGACTAAACAGTGTAGTCGAAGCTGTAAGCCAACTTCGCGGTGATGGAGGAAAACGGCAAGTCGAAAACGCTCAACTTGGGTTAGTCACATCGGGTGGTGCAACGTCAACTGGCAGTGCGCTTATTCTTGCGCGGAATTAAGTTATGAGCATTTTTTATACTGAATATCCTGATCCAAAAATCACTTCTCTTACCCGGCCGTTCTGGGACGGGTGCAAGCATGGGCGTCTCTTAATTCAGATTTGCGATGATTGCTCACGGTATCGCTTTTATCCTACTGAGACTTGTCCTGAATGCCGATCAGAGAAATTTACCTGGGCAGAGGTTTCAGGTAAAGGGCAAGTCGCTAGTTGGATAGTTATTCATCGTTCACCAGATCCGGTCTGGCAATCGCTTTCACCTTTCGTAAGTGGCGTTATTGAGATTGCTGAGCAGCCAGGATGTTTTGTACCCGGATTAATTCTTGGTATTCAGCCAGATCAAATACGGAACGGACTGAAAGTGCAAGTAGAGTTTGAGCAAACTGGCGAAAATACATTTGTTCCTCGCTGGCGGGCGATTCCTCATTAGAAGGCCATGAAAACAGCGCTTGTTATTGGAAGTGAAGGGCTGGTTGGGGCTCATTTAGTTGAGACATTGCTTGAAGATGGTTGGTTTGTGAATGGAATTGCTCGTAAGATCAAAAGCTTTCGAACGCACCCCCGTTATCAACATTTGCCATGTGATATTCTTAAACCATCTCAATTTGATTCGATTGCAGATAATTTAAAAACCATAACGCATATTTTTTATGCTGCTCGCGCAGGCCATTCTGACGCAGACGTTGAAATCAGGCTCAACCTTGAAATGCTCAACAATGTGCTTGATCAAGTACTCTTAGTATCAAATTCCTTAGTCCATATAAGTCTGGTGCACGGTACCAAATGGTATGGAAGTCACATGGGACCCTTTATAACGCCGGCTAATGAAGATCATGATCGACATTGTGGTGAGAATTGGTATTTCAATCAGCTTGATCTTCTCTGTTCCAAGCAGGCTGGATGCAACTGGACCTGGTCTACTGTGCGACCTCATATTGTTTGTGGAGTAAGCGTAGGTTATCCGTACAATTGTTTGACCACTCTAGCTGTTTATGCAACCCTTTGCCGAGAACTCGATAAACCTTTTGTTTTTCCTGGTAGTCAAGGTGCATTTGATGCAATCACTCAAGCGACGGATGCAAGTCTTCTAGCGCATGCTCAAGTTTGGGCCGCAACTGATCCAATTTGCCAAAACCAAAATTTCAATATTATCAATGGTGATTATTTCCGTTGGAGCCAGATTTGGCCAGTTATCGCCGAGTGGTTCGGTATCCAGTCATTAGGGCCAAATGGCTCCTCCCTTGCAAGCATGATGATCGGTGCTGAAAAGAAATGGGAGCGTATTTCATTGACTCATGGACTAATTGAACCGCGTCTTTCTGCACTTGCAAGTTGGTCTTTTGGCGATTTCCTATTTAACACTCACTGGGATGTGATGTCTTCGACACTGAAGTTAAGAAAATATGGTTTTTCGAGAACAGTAGGAACCGAAGAATCTTTTTTATCGAGTTTTGAGCGAATGCGCTCGATGCGTCTGATTCCATAAGGGGATGGATAATGACTAAACTAAATGGACTTACTGCTATTGTTTGTGGCGGCACTGCGGGTATAGGTTTAGCCATTGCGCGTTCACTAATTAAAGATGGTGTTCAGCAAATGGTAATCGTTGGTCGGAACCCTGAAAAGGGTGAGATTGCCAGAAAGCGGCTGGTTGATGAAAACCCTCAAGCTGATGTCCGGTTGGTGTCTGTCGACGTGTCATATCCCAAAGGGGCCGTTTTAGCGGTAGAAACTTGCATGTCATCCTTTGGTCGAATAGATACATTGGTCAGTGGTGCAGCTGGTGACCCAATGCCTAGGCTTTTACACGAGACACCAGTTGAGGACTTACCAGAAATTTTCCGAAGTATTATCTGTGGTGTGACCTTACCGCTTCGAGCTGCGCTGCCGCATATGACGGCTAGCGGCGGCGGGTCAATGACTTGTATAGCCTCTGATGCTGCAAAACTGGCAACACCAGGTGAGGCAGCAATTGGTGGATCTATGGCAGCAATTGCAATGTTTTGCAGAAGCCTTGCACTTGAGTCGAGAAGACATCAAATTAGAGTCAACTGTGTTACTCCCAGCATCGTTCGCAACACCCAACTTTATGAAAAAGTTATGAATGATCCCTTCGCTTCACGTTTATTTGCAAAAGCTCATGAACGAGCTTATCTTGGAGTAGTTGAACCGCAGGATCTGGCCGAACTTGTATGCTTCTTAGCTAGTCCGTCCGCTTCGCGACTGACTGGGCAAACAATTAGCGTTACTGGAGGTATTTCAGCGGCCTAGATTGATACTCAAATTTCAAAGATCAGTCTCGTTGGCCATGACTGTGTTTGTTGGTTATGAACAGATTTCTGATAGAAACTGGAATCAAAGCTTCTGCGCGTTGGATTTTAAAGATGTCAGCTATACAAAAAAGTTAATGATGCCTCCAGTACGCACCTTTTTTTGTGCCTGATCGACATAAGTTTTGATCACAGAACCCCTAGATTAACGGAAAACAATTTCATCAAACTATGCTTGTTTTATGCGGGTTACAAGCCATAAAACTGTGATCTGCAACAAGCAGTGTAGTTGCCTATTTTTTTAACTTTTAGCAAAGCGTCCAGAGTCTGGACGCTTAGGTTGCTCTGGACGGATAGGGGGTGCCCAGATTCTGGACAACGATTTAAGTCGTTGTTTTTAAAGGGGTTTTGGCTCCTCGACCTGGGCTCGAACCAGGGACCTACGGATTAACAGAAAACAATTTCTTCAAACTATGCTTGTTTTATGCGGGTTGCAAGCCATAAAACTTTTATGTGCAATAAACTGTGTAATTGCCTATTCTCTATAGTTTTAGCAAAGCGTCCAGCTCTGGACGCTTTGAGTGCTCTGGCCGGTATCAGAGCGTCCAGAGTCTGGACGCTTGAGTTGCTCTGGACGGGCAGGGGGTATCCAGAGTCTGGACGCTTTGGCGTGTGTTGAATTAACTTGACATGGCTTGAAGGGGGTCATCAGCGGCTAACCATCGAGAACTGCTGAATCGAAGTTTGGGAATTTGGGCATCAGTAACTCAAGCAGCAGCGGTTAAATGATCGCAATAGCTTCGCAGAGTTTAGCAAGTTTTTGCGTAACGAAGTCGATAAATTAGCTGCGGTAGTGAAGTCCACTGGTGCGAAAGCCGAGTAATCATTTCATTACGCGTCTAGCGATGATAGGCATGGCATTCGTCGACAAGATGGCCTCCTTATCTGAATCAGAAATACGAGCATCGCGAATCGCATTTCTCGACCAATCAGCCCCAAATTCAGTGCCGTCAGTTCCGTAGATGATTCGGTTGGGGCCATAAACTTCAAAGGCGCGCTCGATACCACGTGCGCCCATCGAGTTGCAATCGACCAAAACTTTAGATCTTCGAATTTTGCTGGAAGGTGTCTCTAGGCTGGCATCACGGTCTAAACTGATGTGATCAAGCCTGTCTAACTCGAACGGGATGTTGCCGCCTAAGTTGTGGCACTGCACGGTCACGTCAGGATAGGGCTCTAAAAAGTCTGTTAAGCACAAGGTGATCATGTTGGAGGAAATACGCGCTTGCATATCTAGCGTAACACGCCGCTCTCGGGCGTTGTCAACATCATCACTTGGCGGAAAGGATGTGTCGTTTGGCAAGATACCGGTGTGAACCATAATGTGTGCACTGTATTTTTGAGCAATTTCGAAGAGTGGCCGAAATGGCAATGCACGCTCGAGTGTCAAAAATGCGTTGCCTGGTATCAAAGCACCAACCACGCCAGGAAGATTGAGCGCTCGCTCAAATTCTTCTGCTGCAATAGTCATATTCGCAATTGGCAGAGTTGCAAGGCCAAAAATGCGATCTGGATACTTGAGGTGAGCTGCGGACACCGCTTCCGCAAAAAGGCGTGAGAGTGGTAGCGACTCGGCTGCAGGCAGGCGCTCAATACCAATTACAGCGGAGATGGAGAGCACACTGGCGTCAATACCGCAGCGATCCATGTACGTTAGACGATTGGAGAGTTTTTCGAAGTCTTTTGACAGAGGAAATGCGCCGCGCGGCTGCTGCATGAACTCTCGGCCAGATTTGTCCTTGGTTATTCTTGGCGCTACTGCGCGGTGGCGTAACTCTTCAGCAAGCTCAGGCGGTATCCAATGAGAGTGCATATCAATAGTCATGGTCATAGCCGTTCTTTCTTTTTATTTGACAGCGTTAGCAGCGAGGGTGGTCAGCGATGGAGCTGATAACATATTCATCGTATTAAAAATTTCTGCTTGCGTCCAGTAGAAATTGCAAGGTCGAGAGGGGTAGGTTGATGCGTCACAATCAAGTATTAGTTTCAATTTAAAAATCCCGAATAAATATTATTGACAAATATTATTTTTTTGATAAATTAATATATAAATATTATAAGTTTCTTAATCTAATGCAATTAATATTTCCAAATTATCAAAACTAGCATGAATACATCTTTAAACAGAACACATGATGTCACCCGCAAAAGTTGGGTATCGAGTGCCAATGATGGCATCACTGATTTTCCTGTGCAGAATCTGCCGCTAGGGCTATATCGTCTTGATGCAGATTCAGCATTGCATCCTGGCGTTGCGATTGGTGATCAGATTTTGCAACTCACCCAAGTGCTTAAGCACGAACTTTTAAACCCAGATGCCGCACAAGCCGTGCGGCTCATGATGACCGGCTCCTTAAATGAATTGATGGCTGCTGATCCGAAGCTCACTCATGCGCTGAGACATGCTGTGTTTGATTTGTTGGTTTCCGAAACTGCCTCGAAAGATTTAACAATTCAATGTTTGATTGCTCATACAGATGTTCAGATGAGCATGCCAGCAAACATAGGGGACTTTTCAGATTTCTCGGTTTCTCGGCACCACAATACTACTTTGGGTCAAGTGGCGAAACGCGAAAACGCACTGCATCCCAATTTCAACCATTTACCCATTGCCTACCATGGCCGTAGCTCCTCCATTGTTGTTAGTGGTGTTGACTGCCGCCGTCCCTACGGTCAGCGCGGTTTACGCACTGACAGCGCTCCCACTTACGGCCCTTCTGCCCGTTTGGATTATGAGATGGAGCTTGGTTTGCTAATCGGTCGACCAAGTGTGCTGGGCGACCCTGTCACGCTGGGTGCAGCTGAAGATCATCTGTTTGGATTCTGTATGCTGAACGACTGGTCCGCGCGGGATATTCAATCGTGGGAAATTACGCCTCTGGGCCCCTTTCAGGCTAAGAGTTTCATGACGACGATATCGCCTTGGGTCATCACCGTTGAGGCTTTAGCTCCTTATCGAGGTGCGACAGTGCCTTGGCCTGAATCTATTCCGCCACTCATCGACTATTTCGTCAATCCGACGGTTGCCTCAATGGGAGCTTTTGATGTCACCGTTTGTGCAGCTATTCAAACTTCCAAGATGCGTGCAGCTGGCATTCCAGCACAAATAATCAGCACAGGACGTCTTGCGGATCATCCTTGGAATGTGTTTCAGCTGATCACCCATCAAACCCATAACGGATGCAATTTGCGTGCGGGCGATCTGATTGGAACGGGCACCATTTCTGGCCCAGGGCCAGGAGAGCAAGGCTGTTTGCAAGAAATCAGTCGCGGCGGTTCAACGACCTTTGATCTGCCTGGAGGCGAAACCAGAACTTACTTGGAAGACGGTGACGAGGTCGCTTTTACGGCTACTTGCACGCGCCCAGGTTTTGTCAAGATTGGTTTTGGAGAATGTAAAGGCGTTGTCCTACCAGCGCACGATAAGAATTAACTTAAAGAAAATAATACATGAACCTGCGTAAACCTAGTTTGCATAAAGCGCTCTCTATTTTTCTTTTTTTTGCAGTCATTTGGACGTCCGCATTAGTTCAAGCCCAGCCCGCATACCCTACACAAACAGTTCGTCTGGTTGTGGGGTTCCCAGGTGGCAGCACAGCGGATCTTATTTTTAGGCAGATTGCCGAAAAACTAGCTCCCATCTTGGGTCAGCCCGTAATCATTGATAACCGCGCGGGCGCATCAGGCGTAATTGCAGCGGAGTTCGTCGCCAAAGCCAAACCCGATGGCTATACGATTTTGGGCGCGCCCAGCTCCTCGCTGACCAGCACGCCGCAGTTGATGCGCAAACCGCCCATCAATGCACTCACTGACTTTGTGGGCATCAGCATGGTGACAGATTGGGATTATGTTTTAGTGGCAACTAAGGCCACGCCAGGCAACAACCTTGCAGAGATGATTCAATACGCACGGGCAAATCCTAAAAAATTAACCTATGCCAGTCCCGGCCTTGGCAGTGCCTTGAACATGACGGTAGAAATCATGGCGCAAATGTCCAAAGTCGAGTTTTTGCATGTGCCCTACAAGGGTAGCCCGCAAATCATGATTGACTTGCTGGGCGGACAAATCAATTTCACAGTGAATTCTTTGGCGGTGGTGGAGAAGCAAATTCAAGCGGGTCAACTGCGCGCGCTGGGCGTCACAGGTAAGAAGCGCAATCCTTCGCTGCCGAATGTTCCTACATTTGCAGAGTCCGGCGTGACGGACTTTGAAATGCGCGGCGGGCACTTGCTGGCCGCACCGCCAAATACGCCCAAACACATTTTGGACAAGCTCAATGCGGCTGTTAGTCAGATTATGGCAACACAGGACATGAAAGACCGCTGGAGCAAGATGGGTATGACGGCAGTGTCGACTTCTTTAGCGGTGACGGCAGATACCCTGCGAGTTGACTTTGATCGCTATGGCAAGATCATTCGCGACAGAAATCTGTATGAAGAATAATTTCAACCTTAAAAGAGATCTGCGTTTTATTATTTCGGCTGTTATGGCCGCTGCTGCAATGTCTGTCGCCGCAGCTGATGTGTTTCAGGTTTGACGGCTTCTGGTTGAAGATTGCCCAGATTAATTGCACCTGATTTGAAGCCGTGAGACAACTTAGTGTAAGCAAGACTGTCAGATGAAACTTTCCATTCCAACCCTAAGTTTGAGGGTGTACTTGACCATTCAGCGTGAGGTGAGGCTTTGCCTGCAAGGCCCAAGGCTGCGACGGTTTGGTATTCAGTTGCAGTTTTCTCATCTTTATTGAGACGTAATCCTCCCCTAAGCGCCAAGGTTGGAGAGATCGAGTAGCGCATGTCTGTGTACAAAGCGCCTGATTGCGTTCGAACTTTTCCGCCAAACTAAAAAATCTTACATATTGCTCATCAGCAGTCATCCAGGCGTTTGTGTACTGATTTGGGGGAATGCCATTGGCAACCAACATGGCTAAAGACTTGGCGCGCGCAACTGCGACGTTTAGCCTGTTGACTTTTTCATAAACAGCGCGGCAGGTCGCTGTGATCGGGGAAAAGCTGCGGAATTTCCGTATTTCTTGCATATGGGAAATTTTCCCATATAATGAGTGCCATGAACCTTTCACCTGCTTCCCCTCACCCCAGCCAAGGCGTGCTGGATGAGGCCCTGGCGATTGCCGAGCCCTTGGTCTTGTGGATGATCCGCTCCGGCGTCGGCTATGCCGAATTCGCCCAGG
>Ga0214921_10006089_pt1 | contig 16695 bp, 13 predicted proteins | sample LL1505_MetaG_FD_177992 | JGI IMG/M metagenome (GOLD analysis project Ga0214921, IMG submission 177992) | Freshwater microbial communities from Lake Lanier, Atlanta, Georgia, United States - LL-1505 | ecosystem: Environmental > Aquatic > Freshwater > Lake | place: USA: Georgia | collected...
CGGCAATTTCATCGCCCGTGACAAGTTGCACTTCCATATTGCGCTTGTCGGCATCAGCTTTGAAATCGGCATCTGCCATCATTGTATTAAAGGCCGTGCGCAAAGCAGCCAGTCGCTCTTTGGGAATATCGGGCGGGGTGATGAAAGGGCGTCCAGCCAATTGCGGGGCGAGCAGCAATTCTGCGGCAGCACGATCATCATCTGTTTTCAGATAATCAAAGATCAAAGGGACATCTGGCAGTTCAGGATGTTTTTTGAGTGCCAGTTGCACGAGGAAATTGACCTTCTTCTGTGCAATCCAATCCGGCTTGGTGGTTTTGAACGTTGACCAAAACAGCGCCGGATAGCCTTCAATCTCGCCACGCTCCAAAGCCAGCATGGATTGTCCAGCACCCGCATAGCCGGTGATGAGGCGGATTTTAGCGCCCGTCAGATCACTCATCGCATAAGCATAATTGGCACTGATGGAGCCGATCACACCCGCCATGATCGTCTCGCGCTTTTGCAAATCGGAAAGCGTCTTGGTCGCCGATGTGTGCCAAGTGAAAGCCAGCGCGACTTCGCTATTGGCCGACCCGATATAGCCGAGTTTTGTCGCATCAAATTGCTCGCCACCCGGCGTTACCAAAGGCTGGAACGGCACTGTGTTTTGCACCTGTCCAATCACGCTGCCATCTTTGTTGGCAATCTTTGCCAGATAATTAGTGGCGACAATGCCGCCTGCGCCGACCATTTGTTTGGCGACAATATTGGGCCGTCCGGGAATATGCTTTCCTATGTGATGGGCAACAAGGCGCGCATAGGCATCATAGCCCGAGCCCGCTTCCGAGCCGACCATCATGTCGATGGTCTTGCCCTTGTAGAAAGCCTCAGGGCTTTGCGCATGCGCAGCCGATACAGATGCGATGGCTGTGATGCAGACAGCTGCAAGGCGCATGAACATTCTCCCCAGAGATCAATCAGCCCGCGGTGTAATTGCCATATTTAATGAGGTTTTCTTTTTGCTTCTCATTACGTGGAGGAAGCTTGAAGAGCCGCGCTGCCGTGCCGCCCAGAATATTGTGTTTGGCCTTTTCCGACAGGAAGGGCAGATCATAGATCGTGCTCGGCAAGTCGAAATCCCAATGCGGATAGTCGGATGCATACATGAGTTGCGTTTCAGCATTCATCATGCGGAAGGTTGTTTCCAACGCTTCCATGTCCTGTATTTCCATCGGCTGCGTCGAATAGAACATGTCGCGCATATAGTCAGAAGGCTTCTTCTTCAGAAGTGGGGCTTCCGACGGGCGCATCATATATTCGTGGTCGAGGCGCTGCATCAGGAACGGTATCCAAGCGAGACCCGATTCAATCCAGATCACGGGCAGCTTGGGGAAGCGTTCGCCCATACCGTTGATGACCCAGTTCGTGCAATGCAGGATGTTGTAGAACGAGAATCCAAGCGCATGAACCGAAATAAAGCGGTTCAGCCCCTGGAACACTGGCTCGCCCCAGTTCGGACCGGAGTGGAAGGCCAGCGATAGACCGCGCTCTTCAATCGCGCGATAGACCTTCATCAGCGCATTGTCATGCACCGGCAATGTGCGAACGGTCGTCACCATGAAGCCCGTCACGCCTTTGCAAGCCCCGAATTTTTCAACCTGAAGCAAAGAAGCATCTGGATCGGATAAGGGGAGCGCGAGCTGCGTATAGAAGCGGCCGTGATTTTCCGGCAGCACGACTTCGGTGAGCCAACGATTGTAGGCCCAGCAGAGTTCGACTTCCATTTCCTTCTGCGGATGCAGGCCGACGTTCAGCATGCCCGTGGGGAAGAGGCAGGAATAATCGACGCCCATCGCATCCATCCAGCGTTCGCCGAGCTGCACGTCGCGCAAACGATTGGGATCAGTCTTTTCGCTCGAGCGCAACGGATAGCGCGTCACGCGCCCGCCCATGTCCTGATATCCGATCTGTGTCGGCAGCAGTGCCTGCACGCCATTCTTGAGGCGCCCACCCATGGTGAGTTGCTTCAGCACGTCATTTTCCATGAAGGGGAAAATGTCGCCGAAATTCTCGTTTTCATAATGATGCGCGTCGCAATCGACGATCATCATCTCATCATATTTGCGATCGCGGGCCTGTTCAGCGGCGTGCGCCAGCAGCTTGGTTGTGTTGAGTTCGTCCACAGTGACGCGGCGGCCGCGGTCAGCGATCAGGTCCATATGTTCCTCCCATGGGCCTTTTGGCCCTGCGCCTGTAAGCGGCGCTTGATCATGAGCCTAGAACCGGCCGGAGACCGAGGCAAGGGCATTGCAGGCCCCTATAATCGGACTATCATTGTCGGCAGAAACAGAGCGCGACAGACGCTCGCCACTAGGGAGGAAGATATGCTCTCACGACGGGAGGCTTTGGCCTCAATCGCCGCCGTGCCCGCCATCGGTCTGAGCGGAGCGCAGGCGCAAAACCAGTTTTACGCGGGTAAGACGCTCAACATTATCGTCGGTTCCTCGACGGGCGGCTATTACGACACGGCGGGCCGCACCATTGCCCGGCATCTGGCGCGCTTTATTCCGGGGCGCCCCAGCATTGTGGTGCAGAACCAGCCCGGCGCTGGCGGCCTCGCCATTGCCAATAAGCTGGCCCATACGCTTGATCGCGATGGGCTCTCCATCGTCGTGATGAGCCGCGCTCTGCCGCAATTGGCTTTTCTGAATGACCCAAATGCCAATTTCGATCCGCTGAAACTGACCTGGCTGGGTTCGCTCTCGTCCTACAAGGACGATGCCTATCTGATGGTGGTGAACGAGAATTTTCCTGCCAGCAATATGGCCGAGCTCGCCAAATTGCCAAAGCCCGCGATTTTGGGTGGAACACGCGGCGGCTCAACCAACATTACGTTCGCGCTGATCGGCAAAGATATGGTCGGCATGAATGTCGACGTTGTGCGCGGTTTTCCGGGCGCCAATGAAATTTGGCTGGCGATGGAACGCGGCGAAGTCGATGGCCAGATTGTCGATATCAGCGCGATCATGGTGGGACGTCCGCAATTGTGGGCCGAGAAAAAGTTAAAACCCCTAATTGCTTTTGGCCGCACAACGCGTTTGCCCGATTATCCGGATGTGCCGATTGCACGCGAATTGGTGAAACAGGGCGATGATTTTGCTCTGCTCGATTTCGCTGAACTGCCTTTCTTCATGGCTTTGCCAGTGGTGGCGCCGCCCGAAATCCCCGCAGATCGCGCCGCGATCCTGCGCAAGGCCTTCATGGATATGGCGATGGATGAAACCTTCCGCGCCGAAATGTTGAAGGCGGGCATTATGACGAGCCCAGTCGATGGCGCTTATGTCCAAGGGCTTTTGGAAAAAGCGGCCAAAACGCCAGAGCCTATTCGCCTGCGCTTTGCCAAGCTGCTTGCCGACAAGTGAGGATAAGAAATGTCTGATTATGTTTTGCTCGACATTGTCCGCAAGGGTCAGGTTGCAACCATTGAACTCAAGCGGATGGAAAAGCATATCCGCGAATTGATGCGCACTGAAAAGCGCGGTGGCGCCCAGCGCGCGAGTGAAGTGGCCCGCGCTCTGACGGAATTGCGCAATGATGATGAGATCCGCGTGATTGTCATCACGGGCAAGGAAGATGTCTTCACCATTCCGCCCTCGTCATATGGCCATCACGGCAATCCCGGCAATGATTGGGACATTATGAGCGGCGTGACAAAAGCCGTTGAAGCCATGTGCACGATTGAAAAGCCGGTGATTGCCAAAGTGAATGGCCATGCGGTCGGCTTTGGTGCCAATCTTGTGCTGGCCTGTGACTTTATCATTGCGCGTGAAGATGCGATTATTGCCGATCATCATATGAGCGCAGGCGATCTCGTCATTGATGGTCAAATGGTCGGCTCAGCGGACCATTGCATGGTGACAGGCGATGGCGGCACGGTGTTTGCGCCACTCAAAATGCCGCTCGCTATGGCCAAAGAATATCTGATGCTGGCCCGCCCCTTCACCGCCAAAGAATTGGCGACTATGGGTGTCGTCAATTACGCCGTGCCGGCAGCAGAGCTCGATGCCAAGACGGATGAGATTGCGCAGCGCTTGTTAAAGCGAAATGCCTATGCATTGGCGATGACCAAGCGCGTGCTCAACAAGCAGGCGATGGCGCAATTCAACCAGTCGCATGATGCGTCGCTGGCTTACGAGTTTTTGAATTTCTACATGCAAACGCCGCAGGCCAAAGAACTTGGCAAAGGGCGTGGCGAGACCAAGCTCTGATCAGCCGCGCGGTGTTGCGCGATTGACCAGCATGGTGGCGATGGCGAGTGTCGAAAAACCAGCGGATGCCCAGAACACAAGCTCGGGATGCCCGAAATCCATAAGCCAGCCATAAAGCGCCGGGCCGATAATCTGCCCGCCGCTATAGCCTGTGGTCACAAAGCCGAACAAAGTGCCTACACTCACGCCATCAGTGGCAGCATGGCGCACCGAGACGTCGCGCGAGGCGTTGACGAGACCACGCATGGCACCTGCCGTGCCCAGCAGAGCAATCACGATCCAGAAGGGCAGCCCGCCGATGCCCGCCGTGAGAACCAGCACGCCTGAAAGGCCAAAACAAAGCGCGAGAATAAGTTCGTGGTTTTCGATCTTGTCCGCGAGCCAACCACCCGGCAGCACGGCCGCCATTTGCAATCCTTGATAGGCCGTCAGCGCCATGGCGGTGACGGTCACGGGCAGCCCATAAATCTCTTTGAAGGCGACGACCGAGAAATGGACCATGCCGGAATTGGCGGCTGACGAGAGCACATAGAAAGCAAAGAGCATCAGGATTTTTGGTGAGCTGAGCAGCTGCCCCCATGAATCCTTCTGCTTCGATTTTGTTTTGCCTTCGCCCGACAGAAGCGCTGTCAAAAAGAAAATAGCAATCGCCAAGACCATGCCGACGAGGCCCACAAGAATAGCAGCTGTGCGCCAGCTCAAAAAAGCTGAGAGCAGAACCATCAAGGGTGGGGCAGCCAGAAAGCCCAGATTGCCAGCCAGCGAATGAGCCGAAAGCGCGCGCCCGATACGCGTTGTGGAAATGCGCGCGCTGAGGATGGAATAATCAGCCGGATGAAAGACGCTTGATCCAGCGCCAGCCAGAAGCATCAGGGCAACGAGTTGCCAGTATTCAGTGGCAAGTCCCGCGAGCGAAATGCAAAGCGCATTCAGGAAGAGCCCGCCTGCCAGAACGCGTTGCCCGCCGATCCGGTTGACGAGAAAGCCAACAGGCGTTTGCAACAAGCCCGTTGTGACAGCATAGGCCGTGATCATGAGTCCCAGCTCGACATAGCCGACATTGAAATCGGTGCGCAGCTGCGGAAACAGTGGCGGTAAGGCGAGCATATAAAGATGGCTGAGCAAATGAGCGAAGCTGATGAGCCCGATCACTTGAACGTCTTGTCTGCTGTCTGCCTCTACCGCCATCTTCATTTTAGAGTGCCTCGAAAATTTCAACCATCTTTTTACGCATTGCAGCGTCGGGCAGACGTCCCATGCCGGCTTTTAAATTATCGGTCATATATTGGGCTTTATCGGTGCCGGGGATGACGGCGGTGATGGCGGGATGCCCCAAAAGCCATTTCAACGCAAATTGCGCCCAGCTCGTGCAGTCGATGTCCTTTGCCATCTCCGGCAGCGGCTTGCCGCCAACTTTCTGAAAGAATTTGCCGCGCCCGAAAGGCAGATTGGTGAGAATGGCGCAGCCTGCATCGGCGGCGGCCGGAATGAGCCGCTCTTCCGAATTGCGGTCGACCAGCGAATAATCAATCTGGAAGAAATCCGGCTTTTGCTTTTTGACGCAAGCTTCCACCGCATCATAATCACGGTCGAAAGAGGAGGTGACGCCAATATAGCGGCACAGGCCTTGCGACTTCCATTCGCGCAACAGATCGAGCGGTTGATTGGGGTCGCGCACATTGTGCAATTGCATCAGATCGAGCTTGCTGACTTGCAACTTTTTCAAACTCGCCTGCATTTCCGCAATGCTTGCGTCTCTGTCAGCCACGCGCACTTTGGTGGCAAGAAAAATCTTTTCACGCAGGCCTGTGTCTTTAAGGATATCGCCAATGCGCTCTTCCGCCTTGCCATAAGAAGGTGCGGTATCGATGAGCTTTGCGCTACCTGCGACAAGCGTTTTCACCACATCGGTGCGTTCGCCCATTTTTTGCGGGTCATTTTCAAAATCGAAAATAATCGCCGTGCCAATGCCGACACAGGGCAGCATTTCGCCTGATGAGGGAATCTTGCGTGCCAGCAGGCTTGCTTGCGCAAAAGCCGGAACAGTCGAAGAGAGCGCTGCGCTTGCAGCCAAAGACATCATCTCGCGCCGATTTGGCACGTCAAAACGCTTCATCATTCTTGCCTCCCTCGTGTCTGATTGATCAGACTTTCCTGTTTACGGCCCAACCACACAGCAAGACCAGCCCATCCGGCCATAACCGGGATAGCGCATCCAGCGACCGCCAGAGCCGAGCCCGTGAGCGCTGCTAGACCAGCAAAGACCCAACTCCAGACAACGTCGCCGCCGCGGAACACCACCGTGTCGATGAGATTCTTGGCCTTATATTTCTCCTCTCGCGCGACAGAAGTGAAGAGGATTTCACGCGCCGGATTTGAGAAAGCAAAATTGAGTGTACGTTGCAGCGCCTGAAAGGCGACCACCGTCCACAGGCCGGGCGCCAGGATCAGCGCGGCAAAGCCCAATCCGAAAAGAACGGGCAAGATAGCGGCCGATGGGCCCGCGCCAAGTCGTTTGATGATCTGGCCTGTCGCCACACATTGCAGGGCGAGCGTCATCAGATTGGCGATGAGATCCATGCCGGCAAAAATACGCGTGCGCACGGCCGGATCTTCGGAGAGGCCGCGCACCACATCCTGCTGGATGAAATAGAGGAATGTGCCAGCCAGCGAGAGAAGCGCGACCCAAAGTGCAATGCCCATCAGATAGGGTGAGCCCGCAATCAGGCGAAAGCCTGACAACATGCCACCACCCAGACCCTGCGTCTCTGTTTGCTCGTCGATCTGCGCGCGCTTTGGCGCGGCGCGCTCAAGGCGCAAAGCGCAGAAGACGGCAAGTTCGAGCAATACGCCTGCTGCAATAAGTAGATTTGAGGGGCCGATAAGGCCCGAGAGTCCGACTGTCAAAGTTGATCCGAGCAATGTGCCCGCCGTACCGCCCGCTGCAATAAAACCAAACAGACGCTTACCTTGTTCGGTCGCAAACAGATCGGCCATGAAGGACCAGAAGACCGAGACGGCAAAAAGATTGAACACGCTGACCCAAACGAAGAAGACGCGTGCCGTCCACGTAACTTCGATTTTAAAAAAGAGAAGCGCCCAGAAGATCGCGATGTTCAGAATGAAAAAGCGATAGATGAGCGGAATGAATTTTTGTCGCGGCATTTTGGCAACCAGCCCCGCATAAAGGGGGGATGCAGCCAGCATCACGAAAAATGTTGCAGTGAAGAGATATTGCAGCGTGTCGCGGCCCGCCGCGATGCCCATTTCATCGCGCAGGGGCCGCAAAATCAGATAGGCAGCGAGCAGACAGAAGAAATAGAGGAAAGACCAGAGCGTCGCACGAATCTCTTCGGGCCGAATATCGGCAAATCGTGACATCCAGGAATGGAGCATGTTGCGCCAGCTCTCTTGTTTCGCATCGGCCCGAAGGCTGATGAAAATCTAGCTGGCGCAACGGCTTTTGTCATCAGGCGCGCATCAGGGCGGCCTTGGCCGGATTATAATAGGCGACCGTCTCAAAGCCCGTCGCTGCTATGGTGGCCACCACCTTGCCACCCACTTTGCGCGTATAGGTCGATCCGTTCAGCGTCCATTCTTTGGCCGAGCCTGCCAGATAGAGCGTATCCGCACCCGCTCCGCCATTCAGGCTCATTGTACCACTCTCGGCAGAATAGACCTGGTCGCTGGCCGATCCGCCGGTGATACTCGAAACCTTGCTGCCATAGGCAAGGCTCACATTATTTTTGGACGAGCCGATGGAGCTAAAGGCACCTTCGCGCAGGTCAACGACATTGCTTTTCGTCATTGTGCTCAAATTGAGCGACGCACCTTGCGGGGTCCAGAGTGTTTCGAGCCCCGCCCAGCCATCGGTAAAACTCGTGGTCTGGCGCTTGGCGAGTGCCTCGGTATTGGTCGGGTTTCGGTTGGCACCATAAAGATATTGCAGCGCTGCAATGTCATAGGCCATGAGCGTTTGCGGATTGGCCGAAATGCCACTCGCGCCGTAATAGGACATGATCGTATTGCGCCGATTGTCATCGGCCTTGGAGAGATAAGGCCCCGGCGTGCCACCACCGCCTGCATTATAATTACCGGGATGTTTGAGGCCCAATGTGTGGCCGATTTCATGCAGCAAAGTGAGCAGGCCGTAGGAGCCATTGGTGAAGGTGCTGTTGGTCGCCTGATCATTGGCGAGCATCAGATATTGCGCATGGCTGCCGCTGCGATTGGGCAAATAGGCGTAGCCTGCACTCGTCCCGCCCTGATTATTCGTGCCAAAAACAATATCCGCCTGCGTGGGGTCTGTGACCAGTTCAAAGCCCTGATTGATCACACCGGAGATATAATTAAACGCCTCCTGCACAGCCTGCTTTTGCGTATTGGTCATAACCGCCGCGCCATTGGCTTCGCTGCCGGATAGGCGTGTCAAAAAGCTTGAGTCCATAAAAGCATATTTGATCGCGCGGCCGACGACATTTTGTAATTCTTTCACGCCGGCTTTGACGACATTGGCTGTCTTGGTTGCCACGCTGCCCGTGGCATGGTGCCAGACATTTGTGCCACCCATCAGCAAAGCATCGAGCGTTTTGTCGCCGCTTGTTGTCGGCAAAATATCGGTTTTCGGTGCGGCTTTGGCCTTGGGCACATTTTTCAAAAGAGCCAAAGATTGTGAGGCTGTGGTCAAAGCAGAAAGCGAATTCATGGTGCAATCCTTGAAAAGAATGCGCCATGCTGAAACGTTGACGTCTTGAAAAGTCTTAACGCGTGTTCATAGGCGCAATTCTTTTCATCACAATGATGAGCGAGAAATTATCGTAATGCCGTCAATTCGAAATAACCTAACGTCAGACTTTGTTCCACGTGTCGAAGACAGCAGCCTGCCCGCATTTTGCGCCTTGCGCATCGTTGACAGTCCAGAGAATGACATTGGAAATACGAAAGCGCTGCCCGCTCGCGCTGATGCGAATACCTGAATAATCGTCGATATAACCTTTGCGCGCTGCCGTTTCGAGCAGACGTTGGCGTTCTTCGCGCAGCATAGGTTCGGCAGTCAGGCGTGAGGGCATTTGTGTGAAGCGCGTAAAATCCATGTCCCAGAGTGTCAGCGCCGTCTGGTTTCCATAATTCAAAACCGGATCATCTTGCGTGCCATGGGAAAGTAAAGCGAAAGGCGCTGCAAACAGCGCCTTTGTATTTTCTGCCTCATCACTAGATGCCGCAATCAAATCTCGTCCTACGCAAGCGCGGAAAGACGAGATCAACCGCGCGCTTTGCGCAATGACATCTGGCCTGCACCAAATAGCGTCTGCAATCATCAAGCCATGCCCGCTTTGATACGCTCTGGCGTGAGTGGTGCGCGGCGTAGACGCAAGCCTGTGGCATCATAGATGGCATTGGCGATTGCGGCGGCTGTCGGGCGTGTTGCAGCCTCACCCGCACCTGTTGGCGCCACATCTGGTCGATCGATCAAGATGATATCAATTTCGAGTGGGCGATCAGTGATGTCGGCAATGCGATAGCCGTTCCAATCCACGCTTGTCACGTTCTTAGTGTCAAAGGTGACTTCTTCAAACAAAGCGCGGCTGGTGGATTGCACAATGTTTCCTTCAATCGTCCCGCGTACGAGATCGGGATTGACGATCTGTCCGCAATCATGGGCCACCGTCATCTTGCGCACTTTCACACGGCCTGTTGTCTTATGGACTTCGACATCAGCAACGATCGCCACACGCGTGCCTGCGCGCACCGCATAAGCAATGCCCTGCCCGATCATCACATCGCCCTGCGTCTGTTTGCGCGCCGCGGTGCGTTTTTGCCAGCCAGCTTTTTCAACGGCTGCTTTAATCACCGCCACATCGCGTGCGTCTTTAATATAGCGCAGACGGAATTCGACCGGGTCTTGGCCCAATGAATAGGCGACTTCATCCATGAAGGATTCGACCGCAAAATGAACCTGCGGCCCACCAGGGTCGCGCAAATGCGCCGTGCGCAAGGGTGAAGCGCGGTCGAGCAAAGGCGGGATAATGCTCGAGACTTTCTGGAAAGACTCGAAATCATAATTTTCTTCCGGCGGCCCGAAGATCAGCACCGGCTTGAGTGGCAGCCCGAGCAATTGGCCTGCCAATGTATGCGATGGATCGCCTTCATTGTTGAGGAAGTCGCGCTTCGAAAAAGTTTTCGAATCGAATTGCCAGCCAATGATGCGATTGTCGGCATCCAGCGCGACGCGTGAACTATGCACGCCGGCGGGTGCTTTCGGATCCCAGCCATGGCCTTCATGGCGCATGCTTTGTACGCGCACAGGCTTGCCGACAGCTTTGGAGAGAACAGCTGCATCCATCACAACGTCGCCGGAATCATTGCGCCCATAAGAGCCCGGACCCACCATGGAATAGCAAATAACTTTTTCTGGATCGAGGCCAAGCAACATGGCCACACCATCGCGCGCATAATGGGGCTTTTGTGAACCCGTCCACATGCGCACGCTATCAGGCTTTACATCGACCAATCCGCAAGCTGGGCCCATCGGTGCGTGAGATTGAAAAGGCCATTCATATTCGGCTTCAATGACGCGCGCAGCTTTGGTAAAAGCAGCTGCGACATCGCCCTTTTCTTTATCAATGATAGGCTTGATGACATTGGCTTTGCGAATGTGCTCATGTAGTTTTTCGTGCGTCGGGAAAGGAGCGGGTGCATCAGACCACGTCACCTTCACCTGGCGCGCTGCTTTCACCGCATCCCATTCGCGCGGCGCAACAAGACCGATAAAGCCTTTGTCACGCACGATCTGGACGCCCGGAATATCTTTGACAGAGGTTTCGTCGACAGCGACAGGAATAGCACCTGCCACAGGCGGGCGGATGACGCGGCCATGCACCATGCCTTCGACTTTCATATCGACCAGATAATCCAACGTGCCGAGAATTTTGTCGTCGACATCGCGGCGGCGAATGCCGCTCTTGCCGACAAGGCGATAGTCTTTGGGTGATTTCGGCTTGGCGCGACCTTTCACTGACAGATCACTGCCAATGATTTTGTTCCATTCAAGCGTTTCGCCAAAATGCTGGCCGCCGATCAGCTCGCCATAGCCCATGCTTTTGGTGGCATCATTCATCGCAATGACGCGGCCGTTCTCTGTACGCAATTGATCCAGCGGCAGGCCGAGTTTGGCCGCTGCCATTTCCATCAGCACAAGCCGGGCCTCAGCTGCGGCCGCACGCATGGCGACACCGCCTTTCCAGATGCCGGTTGAGCCGGAGGCGCCACCCATATTGATGGTGATATGCGTATCGCCTTGCACAATGGCGACGCGCTCCAGCGGCAGATCGAGCTCTTCGGCGATCATCTGCGCCCAGCCCACATCCGTGCCCTGACCCATATCGATCTTGCCGATCCAGCCTGTGGCGCGGCCGTCTTTATCAATGCTGATATAGGTGGCCAGATTGTCTGGCTTCATCGGCAGGCGAGAGGCCATGGGCGCGGCTTTGGCCGAAATGCCCGGCAGGGCAATGGCAATGGTCAGCGCGCCGGATCCAGCCAGAAAAGCGCGACGGCTAGGGGCTTGGTTCATCATGTCCTCCCTGTGTTATTTTCTTGGGAGCCAGTGAGCCATGAATCGCGCGTCTGCGCAATTTGTATGAGAGAGGCCTTTTCGGGCCTTTCGCCCCTTTTCAGCGCCGCCCGCTTGGGCATAGGCTGGTCTCATAAAAAATAACTCTGGGGAGGAGCCGATGACCCGAACTACGGGCGTTTTCCTGTTTGCGAGCCTTTTGGCTTTGCCAGCCTTTGCACAAAATGCGGGTGGCCCTGCGGCCAAGCCTGATCTGGCGGCGGGCCGCCAGCTTTACGAGCAATCCTGTGGCGTCTGCCACACCAAGCCGCTCATCACCTCGGGGCGTTTTGGCCCAGCACTGTCGAAGGAAAATCTCGGCGGACAGGCGGATGTCATGGCGGAAGTCATTTCCAATGGCATTCCGCAGCGCATGCCCGGTTTCAAGCACCAATATAATGCCACGCAGATCCGCGCGATTGTCGCTTATGTGCAAACGCTCGATGCCCCGCCCCCTGATGCCAAGCCGACCGCGCGCGCCACTGGCGAACGCCGCGACGATAATTGAGGGAGGCTGCCATGAAACATCTATCCACTTTCAGCGCCGTTGCGCTTTTTGCTTCTTTCGCTCTGCCGGCTCAGGCGGATTCTCTGCTCTCCGGCACGGTCAAAAATAAAGACGGTGCGGCTATGGCGGGCGTGACTGTCTCGGCCAAAATGGACGGCTCACCGATAACGACGACCGTCTTCACCGATCAGGCTGGCCGCTATTATTTCCCCGATATGACGGACGGCAAATATCGTGTCTGGGCGCAGGCTATTGCCTATGACACCGGCAAAAGCGATGTCGCCTTAAATGGTGCCAAATCGCAAGATTTCACGCTGCAATCTTTTGCGGATTTCGTGAAGCAATTGCCGGGCGATGAATTTCTGGCCGCGCTGCCAGAGGCGACAGCCGATGATGCGCGCATGAAAACATTCATCCGCAAAACCTGCACCGGTTGCCACACGGCGGCTTATCCCTTGCAGCACAAGTTTGACGAAGCTGGCTGGAATTCAATTCTCGAAGCCATGAAGCGCTTTAATGTTCTGGGCGTTTATCGTGGTGATCATGAAGCCGGAAATCCCAGCATTGCCGGTCATCAGGAGGAATTATCACGCTATCTCGCGCGTGCGCGGGGTCCGGGCGATTCATCCATGAATTACAATTTGCGCACACGCCCCACGGGCGAGGCCGCGCGTGCTGTGTTCAAAGAATATGATGTGCCGCTTGATCCCGATCTGAAACTGCCCGGCACTTACTTTGCCAATGATGGCAGTGATTGGACCAAGGGCACGCCGTCGGGCATGTTCGGCGGCTATGGCGTGCATGATGCCGAAGCCGATCTCGACGGCAATATCTGGTTCACTCATTCATGGCCGAGCCGCACCATCACCGTTGGTCGCATTGATGCGAAAACGGGCGCGTTCAAGGCGATCAAAATTGACGAGCCCAATGGCTTTGCTTCGCAGACGCATGGCATTGTGCGTGACCAGAAAGGTTTCATCTGGTTCAACACACGCCCCGGTTCATCTCCCGGTGGTAATCCCACAGGCCTTGCCAAGCTTGATCCGAAAACAGAGCAAGTGAAGGTCTATACGCCGCCCAAGCCGATGTCGGGCACGGCTGGTACGCTGGATGTGGACCCCAAAGGTTTCATCTGGGTGACAACGCCCGATGGTGTGTTGCGCTTTGATCCCGAGAAAGAGGCTTTTCTGGAGTTCAAGTCGCTCACCTACAAGACTGAAAAAGGTGTTGGCACCGTCTATGGCACTGCCGCGGATTCGGCTGGCAATGGCTGGTGGCTGGACATGAAATTCGACAAGGTCATGCGCGGTGATCCCGTCAATGGCCAGACGGGCGAGATTCAACTGCCGCCTGTGCAGGCAGAAATGGATCGTCTGACGGCAGATGAAAAAGCGCTTTATGCCAAATATGTCGTGCCGGATTTCAACACGCCTTATCCATGGGCGCAGGGTGCGCGGCGCATGGGCGGCGACAAAAATCCCGACGGGGAATTTGTCTATGTCGGCAATTCTTTCGGCGGCAATCTGGCGCGGATCAATATCAAATCCAACAAAGTTGATTTGATCCCGCTGCCCAATCCAGCAACACAACAGCCCTACCAGATTGCGATTGATAAGCGCCATCAGGTCTGGACCAATCTGTGGAGCACGGATGCGATTGCCAAATATGATCCGGCCAATTCGCAATGGACCTTGTTTGACTTGCCCTCACGTGGCACGGAAACACGCCACATTTCGCTGCTTGAAAAGGATGGAAAACTCCAGGTTGTTCTGCCCTATTCACGTACGCGTCGCGTGGCTGTCATGACAGTGCGCAGTGAAGATGACATGAAAGCGCTGGCGGCTCGCGTAGCGCGCTAAAAAGTTGAAGGAGAAACAAAATGAAGAAAATGAAAACCATCCTCGCAGCAGCTTTTTTGGCCGCATCTGGCGCTTCCGTTCAAGCGGCCGATCTGTCTGCTGAATGGGGCAGCATCAAAGCGCCTGACATGCCTGCTTTGCAGAAAGCAACGCCCGATGTGAAGACCACGGCTTTGATCGTCATGGATTTCATGAAGACGTCTTGCACCGAACAAGCGCGCCCGCGTTGTGTAGCGACCATTGCGCCAGTCAAAAAACTCTTGACTGATGCGCGTGCAAAGGGCGTGACGGTTGTTTATGCCGTCACCGGCAATGATCCCGTCATGACCAATTTCCTGCCGGAATTGGCCGCGCAAGCGGGCGAGCCCATTGTTGCTGCGAGAGCCGACAAGTTTTTGGGAACCGATCTCGACAAGATTCTCAAAGACAAGGGCATCAAGACTGTGATTCCGGTCGGCACGGCATCGAACGGCGCGGTGCTTTACACGGCAACTGGCGCGGCCTTCCGCAATTATGATGTGCTGCTGCCGATTGATGGCATGTCCGGTAATAATGCCTGGTCAGAACAGATTGTCGCCTGGCAGCTGGTCAATGGCCCCGGTCTTGCCGATCGCGTCAAGCTCACCAAGACGGATATGATTTCTTTCTAAGAAATCTTTCGCAAGACATGAAGTGCCGCCCTGCTCCCGCACGGCGGCACTTTTTGTTTTTTAAAACGAGATCATATTCACGCGTGTCAGCGTCACGCCATTCATGATGCGCGCGGCATTGACCATGTGCCAAGCCGTATAGGCTTCGCTGAAGGCTTCATTCGAGGACATGCCATCCACCGGCACGACAACTTTGAAGCCGCGCAAAACCGCTTCGCCGCCTGTATGCAGAACAGATGTATGCGCGGCTGTGCCGGTAACAATCAATGTTTCGATCTTGCGGTCTTTCAGCATTTTCTCGAAATCGCTGGCGATGAATTTGTCAGGCCCGAGCGGCGGCAGAACCGGATCCCCGTCACGCGCAGCGAGCGGGGCCAGAATATCTTTGCGGTCCGAGCCCGCGGTCGCCACGCTATAGATCACCATCATATTTTTCGCGCGTGCTTCGCCAAGCAATTTGGCAAGCCCCGGCACTTGCGCGGCGCAGCGCGGACGGCGTTCCGGCGTGCAGGTCTGATTGGTGAAATCGAGCAGCAGCAGCGCGGTTGTGGCGGGATCGACTTTTGCAGGCTTCAATTCAGGTGCCGGCGGAAAAGCAAGATCTTTCCAATCAGAAATTGCATCCGCACGCGCGGCCCCCACAAAGCCTGCACCGGCAATCAAAGCGCAAGCCAAAAGCTTTTTCATATCCATGGCATCCTCCCCCTCGGCTCTTGATCGGCCTTGGCCTCATGCTAGCCGCGCTTCAGCCCGAGTGAAAGCCCGCATTGCTTGCTCTGGGGGAGCGCTTTCCTCTAAGATCGCGTCCATTCAAAGGGCCGCATTGCCAAGAGCCCCGGGAGGACAAAATGACGGACGCCAAGAAGCAAGACATTAAACTCGCCACCGCCACTTTCCCGGATAAGGATCAGCTGCAAAAAGCCAGCAATGCCGAAATGGGCTGGGCTTCGGACGCCATGGCCGAAATGCTGCGTCGCCTCGACTTGCGCTATATCGCGCTGACGCCGGGTGCGAGCTATCGCGGCTTGCATGATTCCATGGTCAATTATCTGGGTAATCGCGACCCGCAAATGCTGGTCTGCCTGCATGAAGAACATGCGGTGGCCATTGCGCAGGGCTATGCCAAAGTTACCGAAAAGCCGATGGGCGTGGCACTTCATTCCAATGTCGGCCTGATGCATGCGACAATGGCGATCTTCAACGCCTGGTGCGGTCGTGCACCTGTCTTCATGCTGGGCGCGACAGGTCCGGGCGATGCGGAAGAGCGCCGTCCGTGGATCGACTGGATTCACACCGCCAAAGATCAGGGCGCTTTGATTCGCCATTACACAAAATGGGATGACGAGCCCCGCTCGGTTGGCGCCACGCTCGAAGCCATGATGCGCGCGCATCAGATCGCCGCCACCGAGCCGCGTGGCCCGACTTACGTCTGCCTCGACGTCGCGTTGCAGGAATCAAAGCTCGAAGGCCCGGTCCATTTCCCGGATCCCGCGCGTCATCAGCCGGGTCGTCCGCCAGCGCCTTCCGTGGACGCTGTCGAAGAAGCCGCGCGTCTCTTGGCCAATGCCAAGAAGCCGATGATTTTGATGGGCCGCGTCTCGCGCTCGCAAGAAGATTGGGATGCGCGCGTCGCTTTGGCTGAAGCTTTGGGCGCGCTGGTTTTGACCGATATGAAAACGGCCGCTTCATTCCCGACCGCGCATCCGCTGCATGCTTTCGAGCCGCGTTTCCGTCCCTCGCCCGCGACAACACAAGCGACGAAAGAAGCCGACGTTATCCTCTCGCTCGACTGGATGGATCTCAAAGGTCATTTCTC
>Ga0214921_10006090_pt1 | contig 16692 bp, 20 predicted proteins | sample LL1505_MetaG_FD_177992 | JGI IMG/M metagenome (GOLD analysis project Ga0214921, IMG submission 177992) | Freshwater microbial communities from Lake Lanier, Atlanta, Georgia, United States - LL-1505 | ecosystem: Environmental > Aquatic > Freshwater > Lake | place: USA: Georgia | collected...
TATGTTAAGGAATACTATGGTTATAGCAATGAAAAGGCAAGAGAGGCCTTAACTTTATTGACCAAAGAACAACTTGAACATATTAAGAAAAAATTAGACAAAGGTGGGAGATATTAATGGTAGATAGTATTAAGTGGTCAATAGAGGACATGTTAGAAGTAACAATCAAACAGCCTGATGATTTTTTAAAAGTAAGAGAAACACTTACTAGAATTGGCGTAGCGTCAAGAAAAGATAAGACATTATTTCAGTCATGTCATATACTTCATAAACAAGGTAAATATTACATTGTACATTTTAAAGAGTTATTTGCTCTTGATGGTAAGACAGCCACATTATCAGAAAACGATATTCAAAGAAGAAATACAATAGCTATTCTTTTACAAGATTGGTCTTTAATTGATATAGTTAAAAAAGAAAAATCTGAAAACAAAGCACCTTTAAGTCAAATTAAAGTATTACCTTTTAAAGAAAAGAAAGATTGGATACTATCCGCAAAATATAATATTGGTAAAAAAGTTACAAAAGATGATGAAACAAATGGTGAATAAATGCAAGTACCTAAGTTTAGAGACTTTATAAAAGAAGCAAGACAGCAAGATGAAACCGACCCTATTACGGTCGTTGTCATTAGCAAATCTTCTCCTAAAGTGAGACGACAGAAAACTGGTAATAAAAAATCTAAAAAAGAAATTACCGTAAGTTTTGTACAGAAGTCTTGTGCTAAAAGAAAAATACCTTGTTACATAATCAATACTAAATTCTCAATCATCACAGATAAAGACGAAAAAAAAAATACATTAACTATCTATAACTATGATGGTGAAGATGGTGAACAAACATTTATAGGTAAAAACACAGTAGTTATTACAAGAGCAGGTGCGATAGAAGATGAAGCAGGACTTTCTTTAATATCAGCATTTCAAAACTCTGGTGCGTTTATGTTAAACACCAGATCAGCAATGTTAACTTGCGATAATAAACTAACGTCTGCTCTATTGTTTGAAAAGTTTAATATACCAACACCAAAAACCGCTTTTATATCAAACGAAAAAAATTTAGATAACGCATTAAAACTTGTAGGCAATAAATTTCCAGTTATAGTAAAGACATTAACAGGTACACAAGGTATTGGTGTTGTTAAAGTAGATAGTTACGATTCTTTAGTATCAGTAGTACAGGCTTTATTTAAACATGATGCTGAATTATTATTGCAAGAATATATGCCAACAGATTCGGATGTAAGAACTTTTGTTGTAGATAATAAGATATTTGCTTGTACAAAACGTGTTAAAAAATCAGGAGAGTTTAGATCAAATGTACATAGAGGTGCTGTGGCAGAACCATATAAACTATCAGATGAAGAAATAGAAATAGTGCTAAGAACAGCAAGAGCATCAAAAGCATATCTTGTTGGAATAGATCATATAACATACAAAGATAAAATTTATGTATTAGAAGCAAATGGTTCACCAGGAACTGGAGCTGATTATGAAGGATATCATTATGAAGATTATATAGATACACCAAACACAATAGGACCAATTAAAGGAAGTCAATTAGTTGATAACGTTATAGAATATATTTCAAATAGGAAACATTGGGATAGACAATCAATTGTAGAAGTTGGTTACTTAGAAACAATAGAATTATCCACTGTAGGCAAAGTAAGAGCAAAATTAGATACAGGTAACGGGGCTGAAACTTGTGCTTTACATGCTGAAGAAGTAGAAGTAAAAGATGGTAAAGTTTCTTGGAAGTATGATGGAAAAAAACATTCAAGCAAGTTAGAAGGTTATCATAAAATTTTTAGAGCAAATACAGATGATGGTCAAGGAGAAAAAAGACCAGTAGTTAAATTAGATTTAACGTTTAACGGCTTTACATACAAAGATGTATCGTTTGGACTTGATGAAAGAAAAAGATCAGCGTCTGATGTATTATTAAATAGAGATATCATTAGAAAAATGAATGCTTCAGTTAACCCAAATAGAGAATTTGTATTAAGTAGAAGAATAAAACCTATTGACAAAAAGTAAAAAGTATAGTATAATAAAGTAAATTGAAAAGGAATATATTATGTTAGAAGTAAAAATCTTTAGATTAAGTACAGGCGAAGATGTTATCGGTCAAAAAGCAGAAGGTAGCGATTCAAATTTAACTCACATCAAACAACCATTTGTGATTGTACCAATGCAATCTAAACCAGGCGCACCAGTATCTTTAGCATTAACACCTTATATGCCTTATGCTGAAGAAGAAACAATCGTACTTAAAACTAATAATATAATAACAGAAGTTGATCCAAAATTAGAAATCAAAAATTCATATAATCAGCATTTAGGAACAGGAATAATTCAAACAAAAAAACCTAAACTTATTATAGATTGATGATTACAGTATATTTTGTTAGAAACGGAATGAAAATTAGAGTTGATGTGCCTATTGGCATGACTTTAATGGAGGCCGCTAAAAAATATAGTGTAATAGAGATAAGAGAAATAACTGCTGATTGTGGTGGCTCTTGCGCTTGTGGTACTTGTCATGTTATAATAGATGAACGTTGGATTGATAAACTTTTACCAATGAATGAAAATTACGCCGAATTAGATATACTAGAATTTGATAAACAATATAAAAAAGGATTGAGTAGATTAGCCTGCCAAATACAATTAACAAAAGAACATGATGGCTTAATTGCTCACTTATTGGATGAAGATATTAGATAATGAACTTTTACAAATCAGTTATAGAACACAGAGGTAAACTTCTAGTTAGAGGTATACATGAAGAAAAAGAATATAAAGAACGAATAGACTTTGGCCCGACTCTTTATTCATTAACACAACAACAAACAGAATTTAAAACTCTACAAGGACAGTATTTAAAGCCTATTACTTTTAAAACAATAGATGATGCTAGAAGATTTAGACGTGAAGTAGTTACAGATAATTCACCTATCTATGGCCTAGAGAGATACCATTATCAATACATTAATAAATTTCATCCTGATAATATAGATTGGGACAAGAAGTTTATTAAAATTTTTACATTAGATATAGAAACTAGTTGCGAAAGTGGTTTCCCAGATGTACAAAATCCTATAGAAGAAATACTTTGTATTACAGTTAAGAATCAATCTAATAAACAAATACTAACTTGGGGAACTGGTGATTATAAAACAGATAGAACAGATATAACTTATGTAAAATGTAAATCAGAAAAAGAATTAATGTTTGAATTTATGAAGTTTTGGATTAAAAACTATCCAGATGTTACAACAGGTTGGAATACTAAATTTTTTGATATACCATATTTACTTAGTAGAATTACTTTGATTGCTGGTGAAAAGGTAGCCCAAAAGATATCGCCTTGGAATTTAATTCAAAAAGAAGAAATACTAGTAAGAGGAAGACCACAAACAGTTTATGAAATAAAAGGTATAACTAATTTAGATTACTTAGATTTATATCAATGGTTTATTCCCACAAGACAAGAAAGTTACAAGTTAGATTTTATAGGTGAATTAGAACTTGGTCGTGGTAAAGATGAAATGAAACACGATACATTTAAAGATTGGTATACAAAAGATTTTCAATCATTTATTGATTATAATATTCAAGATGTTGAAATCGTTGACGCATTAGAAGATAAACTTGGACTGATTGATCTATCATTAACTGTTGCTTATGAATCTAAAGTAAACTATGGTGATATCTTTTCACAAGTAAGAGTGTGGGACACTTTAATAGCCAATCATTTATTGAAAAAAAATATTTGTATTCCTCCACGTGAAGATAATACTAAAAATGAAAAATATGAAGGCGCTTATGTAAAAGAACCACAACTTGGCATGCACAAGTGGATCGTTTCATTTGATATTAACTCTCTATATCCACATATCATCATACAGTATAATATTTCACCAGAAAAGATTATTGGTTTAAATTCAGAAGGCATATCAGTTAATAAGATGTTAGACAAGTCAACATCATTAGATTATTTAAAAGATAAAAATGTTTGTATTACGCCGAATGGCGCACTGTTTAAAAATGACAGTCAAGGGTTTCTACCAGAGATGATGGAAACAATGTACAATGAACGTGTTGTTTTTAAAGATAGAATGTTAAAAGCAAAAAAAGAATATGAGAAAACAAAAGATCCAAGTTTGATTAGAGAGATATCACGTTGCCATAATATTCAATGGGCAAGAAAGATTGCCTTAAACTCTGCTTACGGCGCAGTAGGTAATGAATACTTTAGATATTATGACGTTAGACAGGCCAGTGCCATTACAACAGCAGGTCAGTTTATTATTAGATTTATAGAAGAAAAGGTTAATAGTTATTTAAATAAAGTTTTAAATACTGATGGTGTAGATTATATTGTGGCATCAGATACAGATTCTATCTATGTAACATTAGATAAACTTGTAGAACAAACTTGTAAAGACAAAACAGAAGATCAAGTGTGTAATTTTTTAAATAAGGTTGTTGATAGTAGAATTGAACCATTCTTAAATAAATGTTTTGAAGAACTTGCTGATTATACAAACGCATTTAAAAATTGTATGGTGATGAAACGAGAAGTAATTGCCAATAAAGGTATTTGGGTAGCAAAGAAAAGATATATGTTAAATGTATTAGATGAAGAAGGCGTTAGACTTTCTCAACCTAAATTAAAAATTATGGGTATTGAGGCAGTTAAATCTTCAACACCACAAGTATGTAGAGGTAAGATTAAAGAGGCCATTAAAATTATAATGAGTAAAGACGAAGATACTTTACAAAAGTTTATTGCTGATTTTAAAAAAGAGTTCTTTACTATGTCGGCTGAACAGATATCTTTTCCAAGATCATGTAATAACATGAAAAAATATTACGATAGTAATAATATCTTTATTAAAGGAACACCAATACATGTTAAAGGGGCTTTAATTTATAATCATCAAGTAAAAGAATTTAAACTTAAAAGTAAATATCCCTTAATACAAGAAGGAGATAAAATCAAGTTTCTTAAACTTGTAGAAGCAAATCCATTTAAGTTTGATGTGATAAGTTATATAACAACCTTACCTAAAGAATTTAATTTACAACAATATATAGATTATGAAACTCAATTTGAAAAAACATTTTTAGATCCAATGAGATTTATATTACAGTCTATTGGTTGGTCGCAAGAAAAGAAAGCAAACCTAGAGGCATTTTTTCAATGATGACTTGGTTACTTTATACTGTACCTGAAAACAGAAGATTACATTATTTAATATGTTTATGGGCAGCGCTTGTTATTATACCTCATTATGTATTAGGAATGACCTTTACTATACCAATGCAATTTATAAATTTTATATGTTATGATATATTATATTATTATCTTTTAGGAAAAGGTCTTTTTAATTAATATGATTAATTTTCCTAATAAAAAATATAAAGTAATTTATGCTGATCCGCCTTGGTACTTCAAATCATACAGTAAAAAAGGTGAAGGAAGAAATGCTACACAACATTATGACTGTATGAAGATTGAAGATATTAAAAATCTACCAGTTAAAGATATATCAGAAAATGATTCAACACTATTAATGTGGGTAACAGATCCTTTTTTAAAAATATCACTTGAAGTTATTGAGTCTTGGGGATTCAAATATAAAACTGTGGCATTTACCTGGGTGAAAACCAATAAAAAAAGTCCAGGATATTTTAAAGGTTTGGGTTATTGGACAAGAGCTAATCCTGAAATGTGTTTGTTAGCAACTAAAGGAAAACCAAAAAGAATAAACAATGGAGTAGATCAACTTGTTGTTTCTAAATTAAGAGAACATTCAAGAAAACCTGATGAAGTTTATGAACGTATTGAAAAATTATTAGAAGGACCTTATATAGAATTGTTTGCTCGTAATAAAAAAGATAATTGGTCTAGTTGGGGAAATCAAGTATGAAAACTTTAACTAAAGAACAAGCACTACATTGTGCTAAAATATTTAAAGATTATTTTGGCAATTTTAATCGTATAGATGATTACATGAGAGATCAAAAACTTGCCTCTATACAAAACATTCCTGCTGGATTACCAGGTATGAGTTTAGAAGATGATTTGTTTTCTGACTTTACAATGTCTCCTAATGATATGAAATTAGAAGTATTAGAAATAGATAATGTAACTTGGGACACTTGTATTAATATGATATCAAGCCACAGTAATATGGTAAATATTCCTGGTAAAAATTTAAAATTAGCAGTTAAAGAAATGACAACTAATAAATTTGTTGGCTTTATAAGATTATCTTCACCAGTTATTAATATGAAACCTAGAAACGAAATGTTAGGTAATGTTCCCGATCTAAGTCATTTTAATAAAACGGCCATTATGGGGTTTGTAATAGTACCATCTCAACCTTTTGGTTATAATTATCTTGGTGGTAAACTATTGGCCGCTATCTGTTGTAGTCATAAAGTAAGAGAGATGATGAATAAGAAGTATGATATGAATTTATGTTTATTTGAAACTACAAGTTTATATGGCAATAGTAAAGCATCAAGTCAGTATGATGGTATGAAACCTTATGTCAGATATAAAGGTTTAACCGATAGTGATTTTATTCCTATGTTACATGGTAAACCTTATGAACAATTAAGAGACTACATAGAGAACATAGTAGGCGATTTAGTAAAAGAAGATGCTTCAAGTAAAAAGTTAAAGCTAACCAACGCAATCATAGGTTTAATTAAACGTTCTTTAAAAGATGATAAGACAGAACTGGAAGATTTCAATAAAGTTATCAACAACGCAAAAGACTTGACAGAACAGAAAAGATATTATATAAGCCATTATGGTATCAAAAATTATATTGATATAGTAAATGGTAAGACAGACATTATAATTAAAGATGATACTTACGACAAATTTAAACTAGAAAGTATTATAGAATGGTGGAGAAAGAAAGCGGCCATTCGTTATGAAACTTTAAAGAAAGAAAATAGAATACGAAATGAACTTGAAATCTGGACTACAAATTCTTCACTACAAATTATAAGATAATGAAAAAATTTACATTTTCTACATATAAGGATAAATTTGATGATCATATAGAAACTTCTATTAGAGGATACGCTGATCTATGTAAAGATGTTTTATCTATGTCAAAATATTTTATAGAAGATAATAGTAATGTTATAGATTTAGGTTGTTCTACTGGTAAATTATTAAAGGCAATGATAGAACAAAATAAAGAACATATACCTAATGCGAAATATATAGGTATAGAAATAGAAAAAGATTTTTTTATTAATTATGAAAATGATCAAAAACAATATAATACATTAAAATATTATAAAGAAGATGCAAGAAAATTTAATTTTAAAAATTGCAGTTTAGTAACATCAATATTTACTTTACAATTTATGCCACCTAAAGATAGAGAAAATACAATTAATAGTATATATAAAGGGTTGAACCAAGGAGGAGCATTTATATTTTCAGAAAAAATTTTTAGCTGCGATCCTCAAATACAAGATATGATGACCTTTATGTATTATGACTATAAAAAAAAGAACTTTACTGAAAAAGAAATATTAGATAAAGAAGTCGAATTAAGACATATTATGAAATTGAACACAAAAAATCAAATTTTTGATATGTGTAATAAGGCTGGTTTTGTTACTCACGTTTTTTGGCAAAATTTTAATTTTATAGGAATTGTTGCTTTAAAGAAATAATTTATATAAATAAACTTATAACATATTTGATGTGATGGTGGAAGAAATTTTAACAAATAGAGAGATGGATAAAAATAACCTACTAATACACAAGCACTTAATTATACGTGCTGAAGTAAAAAACCCCCCAAAAGACGAACAGAAACTTACTGAGTGGATGAAAGAGTTTATTTCTTTTATCAATATGAAAGTTTTAATGGGACCTTATGTTAAATATTGTCCTACACCAGGCAACCGTGGTATTACAGGCGTTGCTGTTATTGAAACAAGTCATATAGCAATACACGTATGGGACGAAACCGACCCAGCCATTATGCAGTTTGATGTTTATAGCTGCTCAGAATTTGACCCTTACAAGATAGCAGATAAACTACAAGCTGATTTTGATGTGGTAAAACTAGACTATAAATTCCTTAATAGAGAAACTGAATTGAAACCTATAAGGTTAAAGAAAGATACAATGAAAAATTATGCAAATAGTAATAATCAACAGACTTCAGAACCCACCCTATTTAATATCTCCTAACTTTCCTCCAAAAGAACTTGACAATCTAAAGGAAATGTTATATAATGAGAATATAAAATACGTATTAATATCTAGCGAAAAGGAGAACTTAGAATATGAGCAATTTTTTAAAAGACATAATTAAAGATGTAGGCAATGAATACGCAACACTAGTAAGTGATGGTATTGATAGTGCTGATGTAACAAATTTTATAGATACAGGTTCGTATTCTTTCAACGCATTATTATCAGGAAGTATTTTTGGAGGCCTATCAGGAAATAAAATTACGGCAATTGCTGGTGAAGCCGCAACAGGTAAAACATTTTTTGCTTTAGGTATTTGTAAAAACTTTTTAGATAAAGATAAAGAAGCTGGTGTAATTTATTTTGAATCTGAAAGTGCTATATCAAAAGAGATGATCGTATCTCGTGGTGTTGACGCAACAAGAATGGTAATTATTCCAGTTGCTACAGTACAAGAATTTAGAAATCAATCAATAAAAATTTTAGACAAATACTTAGAACAACCAGAAGATAAAAGAAAACCTTTAATGTTTGTATTAGATAGTTTAGGTATGTTATCTACAACTAAAGAAATGGAAGATACAGCAGAAGGAAAAGAAACACGAGACATGACAAGAAGTCAAATCGTAAAATCAACATTCAGAGTTTTAACATTGAAACTTGGCAGGGCAAAAGTTCCAATGATAATGACCAACCACACCTATGATGTCATAGGATCTATGTACCCACAAAAAGAAATGGGCGGTGGTTCCGGTCTTAAATACGCTGCCTCATCAATCATCTATCTAGGAAAAAGAAAAGAAAAAGATGCCGACAACGAAGTGATTGGTAATATTATCCATTGTAAAAACTATAAGTCAAGGTTAACAAAAGAAAATGCTCAAATTGATGTGAGACTAACATACAAATCTGGTTTAGACAGATATTATGGTTTGTTAGAAATAGCAGAAGAAGAAGGCATTTTCAAAAAAGTATCAACAAGATATGAAATGCCAGATGGTTCAAAAGTATTTGGTAAGAATATCAATGATGAACCTGAAAAGTATTTTACAAAGGAAGTGTTGAAACAGATAGATGAAGCAACAAAGAAAAAGTTCCTCTACGGAGAAGAATAAAATAAAATATCTTTTTGTACAAAAAGATGGTGATGACTTTACTTGTATCAAGTTAGTTGAGGACAAGTATTTGGGTATTGTCTATAAGTACGGTAACGTGGCTTTTGCTAGAGATGAAAAGCCAGATGGAACATTGCCTATGAAATTTGATTATGATATAATTAAAAATCCGGACAATATAGATACTAACAATCAACAATTTATTGATTATATTGGCGACATATTAATAGAACTATTAGAGAAACAATTAGAAGATGGAAAAGTTACATATAAGCAATGAACGAATAGAGATTACAGTATTACGTAATTTTATATTCAATGAAGCATTTACGAGAAAGGCCTTACCTTTCTGTAAAGAAGATTACTTTACAAATCGTAATGAAAGAATACTCTTTAGAGAAATAGATATATTCGTAAACAAATATAAAAACATTCCTACAAAAGAAGCTTTAGTTATTGAATTAGGTCAAAGAAAAGATATTAACGAAGATGAATTTAAATCTGTAAAAGAATTATTAGAATCATTAACTAGTGAGACAGTAGATTTACAATGGTTGTTTGATACAACTGAAAAGTTTTGTAAAGATAGAGCAGTACATAATGCCGTATTAACTGGTATTAAAATATTAGATAAGAAAGATCCAAGACTTACACCAGAGGCAATACCAGGTATTCTTGCTGATGCCTTGGCCGTTTCTTTTGATAATCATATTGGTCACGATTATATAGAAGATGCTACTAGACGATTTGATTTTTATCACACTAAAGAAAAGAAATATGAGTTTGATTTATCTTACATGAATCGTATTACAAAAGGTGGTGTACCACCTAAAACCTTAAACATTGCCTTGGCAGGTACAGGTGTTGGTAAATCTTTGTTTATGTGTCATTGCGCTAGTTCTTTTTTAACACAAGGGTTAAACGTATTGTATATTACTTTAGAGATGTCAGAAGAAAGAATAGCAGAACGTATTGATGCCAACTTATTAGATGTAACTATGGATGATTTACATAGTATGCCTAGACAAATCTATGACGATAAGATTACCAAGATTAGAAACAAGACAGCTGGTAAATTAATTATAAAAGAATACCCAACAGCATCAGCACACGCTGGCCATTTTAGAGCATTATTAAATGAATTAGCTTTGAAGAAATCATTTAGACCTAATGTTATATTTGTTGATTATTTAAATATATGTTCTAGTAGTAGATTTAAAGGTGGAAATATATCTTCGTACTTCTTCATCAAGGCAATAGCCGAAGAACTACGAGGTCTTGCTGTAGAGTTTAATGTACCAATCTTCAGTGCTACACAAACAACAAGAACAGGATTTGTAAGTACCGATATTGGCTTAGAAGATACTTCTGAATCGTTTGGTCTTCCAGCAACAGCCGACTTTATGTTTGCTTTAATATCAAATGAAGAATTAGAAGCATTAGGTCAAATGAAGATTAAACAATTGAAGAATCGTTATAATGATCCATCTATCAATCGTGCCTTTATTATTGGTGTAGATAGAGCTAAGATGAAGTTATATGATGTATCTAATAATGCTCAAAACATTGTAGATAGTAACCAAAAGGAACCGACAGTTAAAACAAGTTATGATAAATTCTCGGACTTTAAAATATGAAAAGACAAAAAGTAAGATTTCATAAGAGCGATAAAAGACCTGGCCACTTAGGAGAACAGTTGTCTTATGAAAAAAAGATGGTTAAGAAAGATAAAAATATCTTTTGGCAGGCAATTGAACAACCAACAGGCACCATTATAATACAATCTTTTTTTGAAGAAGATATAGATAGTTTAGTTAAGTTTCAAAATGAAAACCGCCAATGGCAACGTAATGGTGGTATACCCAATTTTCTTTGCGACAACATTAAATAGTATAAATAGTATTATTGATATAGTTTATGGTTAGTTTGACTTTGTTTATGGGAACAATGAGAGAGAAATGTTTAGTTTTAAAGGATTTGTAACAAAGGGTACTAATACCCATTTAGAACATTTAGAAGATTCTATTATAGATAGAGGTTCTAAAGGCGGTAAAGATGCCGTTCTATTTTTAAAATCAATCAAAAAAATGCTTACAGGTAATGTAGGCGGCCGACTTAACGTAACTGTTAAATGGGACGGTGCGCCAGCAGTTATATGTGGTATTAATCCTGAAAACGGAAAATTCTTTGTTGGTACTAAATCAGTATTCAACGTAAATCCAAAAATCAATTATTCAACAGGTGATATAATGAAAAATCACTCCGGTCCTTTAGCACAAAAACTTCAAGTTTGTTTAAGAGAGTTATCTAAATTAGGCATTACAGGTATTTTACAAGGTGATCTTTTATTTACTAAAGGCGATATTAAAACAACCACAATAGATGATGAAGAAATGTATGTATTTACACCTAACACAATTACATATGCTGTACCAGTTAATAGTGTAATAGGTCAGAGAATAGCACGAGCTAGATTAGGTATTGTATTTCATACTGTTTATACAGGTAAAGATATGAAGCATCTTGCCGCAAGTTTTGGAAGTTTATCAGGTTTTCCTAAATCATCCTCTATCTTCATAACAGATGCCACTTATAAAGATACATCAGGTTCAATTACATTTAACAAATCTGAAATGGGAACTTTTGATAATATTATTTCTATGGCTGAAGGTTCTTTATATAAAGCAGCTCCAGTTTTAAATATTCTTAATGTTAGTGATCCATTAGCTGTTGGTTATAAACTCAAAACATTTTTTAATTATTACATTAGAAATTCACAAGGCGATATGGCTAAAGTAAAAGATTTAGTAGATATGTTTAGAGTGTATTATAATAACATGTTACAACAAGAAGTAGATGCTGTAAGTAAAGAAGAAACAAAAAACAAATATAGAAAAATCAGAGATGGCGGATTAAATTTTATAGACAGTAATAATCAAGCAATCTATTTTACTATAGCTAGTCATATATCATTACAAAGAGCTAAAAACTTTTTGATAAGAAAAATGAATCAAATACAAAGCATTGGCCAATTTATAAGAACACCAGATGGATTTAAAGTAACTAATCCAGAAGGATATGTGGCCGTTGATAGAGTAAGAGGCGCTGTTAAACTAGTTGATAGATTAGAATTTAGTAGAGCAAACTTTACAATAGCCAAAGATTGGCTGAAAGGATAATATGATTAAACAATTAAATCCAACTTTACCTGTTTTAACTCCTAAAGGAGAAGCCTACGCTCATTTTTTAATTGATTACAGTATGGAAGAACATCTGCTATGGGTATGTTTTATTAATCAAACTGGAGAATGTTGGACTTTTAGAAATCCACAAATAAGATTAAAACCTAACGAGACTTTTAATAGATCAAAAACAACGGAGATAATATGAAAACATTTAAACAATTTATAAAGGAAGCTGCTGTAGATTCAAAAGGACTTAAAAGTTCTACAGGAGGATTAACACAAAAAGGTAGAGATTATTATAATCGTAAAGATGGTAGTAATTTAAAAGCACCTGTAACAAAAAAACCATCTGAATTAAAAAAAGGCAGTAAGGCATATAATAGACGTAAGTCATTCTGTGCTCGTATGTCTGGTAATCCAGGCCCAATGAAAGACGATAAAGGAAGACCGACTCGTAAGGCATTGGCATTAAGAAAGTGGAATTGCTAGTGAAATCATTTGAACAAATACTTTCGGAAGGCCTATACGATCCAGGTATCTTTAAGGCTTTCTTTTTAGCAGGTGGGCCAGGTTCTGGTAAATCATTTGTTACTAGAAATGTATTCTCTGGTTCAGGTTTAAAGATCGTTAATTCAGATATTATATTTGAAAACAGTTTAAAGAAAATAGGATTATCTTTATCTATGCCGGATGAAGAACAATATTTTAGAGATATAATGAGAACAAGAGCAAAAGCAACAACAGAAAATCAATTAGATTTGTATATCAAAGGTCGTTTAGGTTTAGTTATAGATGCTACAGGTAGAGATTTTAATATAATACAAAGTCAGGCAGGACTATTAAAGCAATTAGGTTACGATTGTTATATGATATTTGTTAATACGAGTTTAGAAATAGCATTAGAAAGAAACTCTAAAAGAGAAAGAGTTGTGCCTGAATATATTACAAAACAATCATGGCAAGGTGTTCAAAATAATATTGGTAAATTTCAAAATTATTTTGGTATGGAAAATTTTATAGTTGTAGATAATAGCAAATCAGAACAAGAATTAGTTACGGTAACAATGAACAAAGTAAATTCGGTTGTTAGAAGATTTTTAAATACACCAATAAAAAGTTATATAGCAAAAAGATGGATGGCCAAAGAAAGAATGGCAAGGAGAAAAGATGTTTAAATTAATTAAAGAAGCAGTAATAGATATACCTAGACGTACATATGCTAAGGATGTATTTGATAACGCAGATACAGAAAATCCAAAACTAAAACAATCTGTATTAGATATTATTAATACACAACTAAAAGAATTTGAAAAACTTTATCCTATTAAAAAATACAGTTTAGTTGGTTCAAGTATTACAAAACACTATAGAGATGACGCAGATTTAGATATAAATGTTTTATTTGATGTTGCGCCTGCTGATAGAGAAGCAGTTAGAATTAAACTAGCACATCAGTTAAGAGGTATCAATGGTAAACTAATTCCAGGAACTAAACATCCAATTAACTATTATATCATTACAGATCCAAATGTAAAAGAAACAAATGATAAAATGGCTGATGGAGTATTTGATATTAAAAACAATACTTGGTTTAGAAAACCAAAAGAATTTAAGTTTGATGCTAATAGATATGCTGCTGACTTTGAAAAGAAAGTAAAAGAAATAGATGTTGTGGAAGGAGAATTGAAAAGAGATATTATTGATTATAAAGAATTAACTGAATTAAATCCTGATGATGTTTTAAATCTACAAGAAATTATAAACGATAAAATATCACAAATTGAAGATGATATTAAACAATTGGTTTCAATAGGTAATACAGTATTAAAAGATAGACAAGATGCTTTTGCTACTGATATGACACCAGAAGAAATTAAAACGTTTGGTAAAAAAAATTTATTACCTAAAAATGTTATCTATAAGATGTTAGAGAAATATCATTATTTAAAATTATATCATCAATTAAAAGATATATTGGATGATGGTAAAATTACAGACGCAGAAATACGTTCTATAAAAACCGAAGGAGTAAATAAATCTTTCGCATTTACTTTTGGTAGATTTAATCCTCCAACAATAGGACATGAGAAACTATTACAAAAGGTAGCCAGTTTAGGATCAGAATATAAAATATTTTTAAGTAGATCACAAGACGCAGTTAAAAATCCATTATCACCGTCAGACAAGTTAAAATGGATGACAACTATATTTAAAAGGTATGCTAGCCATATACTAATAATGCCTACAAATATGGTATTAGAATTAGCAGCAAAAATTTACAGTATGGGCTATACAAATGTAACTATGGTTGTAGGTAGTGATAGAGTAAGAGAATTTGATACTATACTAAACAAATATAATGGTGAAAGAAACAGACATGGTTTCTATAACTTTGAAAAGATAAATGTAGTATCTGCTGGCGAAAGAGATCCTGATGAAGAAGGTGTAACAGGAATGAGTGCTAGTAAATTAAGAGAATATGTAAAAAGAGGCGATTTAAAAAATTTTAAAAGAGGAATACCAGGAAATTTAACAGAGAAACAAAAGAACGAATTATTTTTTGATGTTAGAAAAGGTATGGGATTATCAGTTAGTTTGGCCGCAGAATTTGAACCAACAGAAATGCCTAAAACTTTACAACAATTTGAAACACAACAAGTAAGAGATTTATACATTAGAGAAATGATATTTAACATTGGCGAACAAGCACATAACGTCAATTTAGATGTAAAAGGAAAAGTAGTAAGACGAGGAACTAATTATATTGTATTAGAAGATACGAATAACAATCTACACAAATCATGGATTTGGGATTGTATTCCTATTGCCGCAGACAAAGAAATAATGGTAAGAGAATATAATTTAGATGTAGATTACGGATTTAAAGCTGTTTCTAGTATGGATGAAAAAGCAGGACATACAGATAGTTTACCGCAAGATAAAGATGTGAGTAAAAAACCAGGAACTCAACCTAAAAAATATTATAAAGATTTATCTAAATCTGATAAAGAAAAAAGAGCAGCACATTTTAGAAATCAGGACACAACAAAAGGTCCATATGAACCAGCACCAGGAGACGATAAAGCAAAAACTAAACCAAGCAAACATACACAAAAATTTAAAAAGATGTTTGGTGAATTAAGGAAAGAATTATTTAATATGATAGATATAAAAAAAGAAGCTTATGATATTGGACATGATTATGCACAACACACTTCTAAGATAACACCAGGCGAACCTGGTTACGACGCTAATTATCAAGGTAGTGAATACGTGCCTAGTAATACGAAAGACAATAAAGAGTTAGTAGCAACAACTAGAGTATATCCAGACGGTGAAAAGATACCTAATTCATTACCACCAAAATATATGGCTGCCAATTCTAAAGAAGTACCAGAAGGACAACATTGTGGTAATTGTGAATATTATGTAGAAAGTAATAGTTATTGTAACAAATTTGACGCTAAGGTTAGAGATAATTATTGGTGTGCCAAGTGGGAGCCAAACAATAAAAAAGTGTCCATACAAGATATAGAAGAATGGGCTGGTGCAAATGAGACAATAGATAAATATAGACAAAGATATGGTAATAATTATCAATCTAAGATTGACGAAGTTAAACAAAAAATGATGTCTTTCAAAGATTATACTAAGGATAACAAATAATGAGTTTCATTAAAGAATCGAAAAACGCTTATAAACAAGTACAAGAAAATCATATTGCAATTGCTATGGGCAACATGTTGGATGATGAAGGCAGTATGATATTAAATCAATTAGAAGAATTAGAACGTGCTATTGAAATGATCCGTACTTACGTAGGTACTGATTATGAAAAACAATTGCCAGCATGGGTTCAAGCTAAAGTTACATTAGCAAGCGATTATATATCTACAGTAGGCAATTATCTTTCTAGTAAAAATGAAAAAGTAACAGAAGAAACTATTAAAGAAGAAGTAGATTTAGAAGAAACATCATTATCTTCTATTCACAAAATGAAAGAAGATGGAAAAACATCAGAAGAAATAGCAAAAGAATTAAAATTAAACGCAGGTCTAGTTAAAAAGATTTTAGGAGAAGAGGTAGAATTAAAAGAATTTACAGACGCAGAAATTGCTCAACTTAAAAAAGAATTTGATCCTCTT
>Ga0214921_10006092_pt1 | contig 16690 bp, 3 predicted proteins | sample LL1505_MetaG_FD_177992 | JGI IMG/M metagenome (GOLD analysis project Ga0214921, IMG submission 177992) | Freshwater microbial communities from Lake Lanier, Atlanta, Georgia, United States - LL-1505 | ecosystem: Environmental > Aquatic > Freshwater > Lake | place: USA: Georgia | collected 2015-05-28
AGGTGACACCGGTGCTAAAGGAGATACTGGAACTAAAGGAAATACCGGTGCTAAAGGTGACACCGGAGCTAAAGGTGACACCGGAGCTAAAGGTGATACCGGAGCTAAGGGTGATACTGGTACTAAAGGTGACACCGGAGCTAAAGGAGATACTGGTGCTAAAGGAGACACCGGAGCTAAAGGAGATACTGGTGCTAAAGGAGACACCGGAGCTAAAGGTGACACCGGAGCTAAGGGTGATACTGGAGCTAAGGGTGACACCGGAACTAAAGGAGATACTGGTGCTAAAGGAGACACCGGAGCTAAAGGAGATACTGGTGCTAAAGGTAACACCGGAGCTAAAGGAGATACTGGTGCTAAAGGAGATACCGGAGCTAAGGGTGACACCGGTGCTAAAGGAGATACTGGTGCTAAAGGAGATACCGGAGTTAAAGGTGACACTGGAGCTAAAGGAGATACCGGAGCTAAGGGTGATACTGGAGCTAAGGGTGACACTGGTACTAAAGGTGACACCGGAGCTAAAGGAGATACTGGTGCTAAAGGAGACACCGGAGCTAAAGGAGATACTGGTGCTAAAGGTGACACCGGAGCTAAAGGAGATACTGGTGCTAAAGGAGACACCGGAGCTAAAGGAGATACTGGTGCTAAAGGAGACACCGGAGCTAAAGGAGATACTGGTGCTAAAGGAGACACCGGAGCTAAAGGAGACACCGGAGCTAAAGGAGATACTGGTGCTAAAGGAGACACCGGAGCTAAAGGAGATACTGGTGCTAAAGGAGACACCGGAGCTAAAGGTGACACCGGAGCTAAGGGTGATACTGGAGCTAAGGGTGACACTGGTGCTAAAGGAGACACCGGAGCTAAAGGAGATACTGGTGCTAAAGGTAACACCGGAGCTAAAGGAGATACTGGTGCTAAAGGAGACACCGGAGCTAAAGGAGATACTGGGGCTAAAGGAGACACCGGAGCTAAAGGAGATACCGGAGTTAAAGGTGACACCGGAGCTAAAGGAGACACTGGAGCTAAAGGTGACACCGGAGCTAAAGGAGACACCGGAGCTAAAGGAGATACTGGTGCTAAAGGTGACACCGGAGCTAAAGGTGATACTGGTGCTAAAGGAGACACCGGAGCTAAGGGTGATACTGGTGCTAAAGGTGATACAGGAGCTAAAGGTGATACCGGAGCTAAAGGTGACACTGGATCCAAAGGTGATACTGGTGCTAAAGGAGACACCGGAGCTAAAGGAGATACTGGTGCTAAAGGAGACACCGGAGCTAAGGGTGATACTGGTGCTAAAGGAGATACTGGAGCTAAAGGAGATACTGGATCTAAGGGTGATACTGGTGCTAAGGGTGATACTGGTGCTAAAGGAGATACTGGATCTAAGGGTGATACTGGTGCTAAAGGAGACACCGGAGCTAAAGGAGATACTGGTGCTAAAGGAGATACTGGTGCTAAAGGTGATACTGGATCTAAGGGTGATACTGGTGCTAAGGGTGATACTGGTGCTAAAGGAGATACTGGAGCTAAAGGAGATACTGGATCTAAGGGTGATACTGGTGCTAAGGGTGATACTGGTGCTAAGGGTGATACTGGTGCTAAAGGAGATACTGGATCTAAGGGTGATACTGGTGCTAAAGGAGACACTGGAGCTAAAGGTGACACCGGAGCTAAAGGTGACACCGGAGCTAAAGGTGACACCGGAGCTAAAGGTGACACCGGAGCTAAAGGTGACACCGGAGCTAAAGGTGACACCGGAACCAAGGGTGACACCGGAGCTAAGGGTGATACTGGAGCTAAGGGTGACACTGGTACTAAAGGTGACACCGGAGCTAAAGGAGATACTGGATCTAAAGGTGATACTGGATCTAAAGGTGATACTGGAGCCAAAGGTGATACTGGTGCTAAAGGAGATACTGGATCTAAAGGTGATACCGGAGCTAAGGGTGATACTGGTGCTAAAGGTGATACAGGAGCTAAAGGTGATAGCGGAGCTAAAGGTGATACCGGAGCTAAAGGTGACACTGGATCCAAAGGTGACACCGGAGCTAAAGGTGATACTGGTGCTAAAGGAGACACCGGAGCTAAAGGAGATACTGGTGCTAAAGGTGATACCGGAGCTAAAGGTGACACTGGATCCAAAGGTGATACTGGTGCTAAAGGAGATACCGGAGCTAAAGGTGACACTGGATCCAAAGGTGATACTGGTGCTAAAGGAGATACTGGATCTAAGGGTGATACTGGTGCTAAAGGAGACACTGGAGCTAAAGGTGATACCGGAGCTAAAGGTGATACCGGAGCTAAAGGTGATACCGGAGCTAAAGGTGATACCGGAGCTAAGGGTGATACTGGAGCTAAAGGTGATACCGGAGCTAAAGGAGATACCGGAGCTAAAGGTGATACAGGAGCTAAAGGAGATACTGGTGCTAAAGGTGACACCGGAGCTAAAGGAGATACTGGTGCTATAGGTGATACCGGAGCTAAAGGAGACACCGGAGCTAAAGGAGACACCGGAGCTAAAGGTGACACCGGAGCTAAAGGTGACACCGGAGCTAAAGGTGATACCGGAGCTAAAGGTGACACTGGATCCAAAGGTGATACTGGTGCTAAAGGAGATACTGGATCTAAGGGTGATACTGGTGCTAAAGGAGACACTGGAGCTAAAGGTGATACCGGAGCTAAAGGTAATACCGGAGCTAAAGGTGATACCGGAGCTAAAGGTGATACCGGAGCTAAAGGAGATACCGGAGCTAAAGGTAATACCGGAGCTAAAGGTGATACCGGAGCTAAAGGTGATACCGGAGCTAAAGGTGATACTGGTGCTAAAGGTAATACCGGAGCTAAAGGTGATACCGGAGCTAAAGGTGATACCGGAGCTAAAGGAGATACTGGTGCTAAGGGTGATACTGGAGCTAAAGGTAATACTGGTGCTAAAGGAGATACCGGTGCAAAGGGTGATACTGGTGCTAAAGGAAATACCGGTGCAAAGGGTGATACCGGAGCTAAAGGAGATACCGGTGCAAAGGGTGATACTGGTGCTAAAGGAAATACCGGTGCAAAGGGTGATACCGGAGCTAAAGGTGATACCGGTGCTAAGGGTGATACTGGAGCTAAAGGTAATACTGGTGCTAAAGGAGATACAGGTGCAAAGGGTGATACTGGAGCTAAAGGAGATACCGGAGCTAAAGGAGATACTGGAGCTAAAGGTGACACTGGATCTAAGGGTGATACCGGAGCTAAAGGAAACACCGGAGCTAAAGGAAACACCGGAGCTAAAGGAGATACCGGTGCTAAGGGTGATACTGGAGCTAAAGGAAATACCGGAGCTAAGGGTGATACTGGTGCTAAGGGTGATACTGGAGCTAAAGGAGATACCGGAGCTAAAGGAAATACCGGAGCTAAGGGTGATACCGGAGCCAAAGGAAATACCGGAGCTAAGGGTGATACCGGAGCCAAAGGAAATACCGGAGCTAAGGGTGATACCGGAGCTAAGGGTGATACCGGTGCTAAAGGAAATACCGGAACTAAGGGTGATACCGGAGCAAAGGGTGATACCGGAGCTAAAGGAAATACCGGAGCTAAGGGTGATACCGGAGCTAAGGGTGATACCGGTGCTAAAGGAAATACCGGAGCTAAGGGTGATACGGGAGCTAAGGGTAATACCGGAGCTAAGGGTGATACTGGTGCTAAAGGAAATACCGGAGCTAAAGGAGATACGGGAGCTAAAGGTGATACCGGAGCTAAGGGTGATACCGGTGCTAAAGGAAATACCGGAGCTAAGGGTGATACCGGAGCTAAAGGAAATACCGGAGCTAAGGGTGATACCGGAGCTAAAGGAGATACCGGTGCTAAAGGAAATACCGGAGCTAAGGGTGATACCGGAGCTAAGGGTAATACCGGAGCTAAGGGTGATACTGGTGCTAAAGGAAATACCGGAGCTAAAGGAGATACGGGAGCTAAAGGTAATACCGGTGCAAAGGGTGACACTGGAGCTAAAGGAGATACCGGTGCTAAAGGAAACACCGGAGCTAAAGGTGATACTGGTGCTAAAGGAAATACCGGAGCTAAGGGTGATACAGGAGCTAAAGGTGATACAGGTGCTAAAGGAAATACCGGAGCTAAGGGTGATACTGGAGCTAAAGGTGATACAGGTGCTAAGGGTAATACCGGAGCTAAAGGTAATACTGGAGCTAAAGGTGATACTGGTGCTAAAGGAAATACCGGAGCTAAGGGTGATACAGGAGCTAAGGGTGATACCGGAGCTAAGGGTGATACTGGAGCTAAAGGTAATACTGGTGCAAAGGGTGATACCGGAGCTAAAGGTAACACCGGAGCTAAAGGTGACACTGGAGCTAAAGGAAACACCGGAGCTAAGGGTGATACTGGAGCTAAGGGTAATACAGGAGCTAAAGGTGATACTGGAGCTAAAGGAAATACTGGAGCTAAAGGTGATACTGGTGCAAAGGGTAATACCGGAGCTAAAGGTGATACTGGTGCTAAAGGAAATACCGGAGCTAAGGGTGATACCGGAGCTAAAGGTAATACCGGAGCTAAAGGTGATACAGGTGCCAAAGGTAATACCGGAGCTAAAGGTAACACCGGAGCTAAGGGTGACACTGGAGCTAAGGGTGATACCGGAGCTAAAGGTAACACCGGAGCTAAAGGTAACACCGGAGCTAAAGGTGACACTGGAGCTAAAGGTGATACCGGAGCTAAAGGTAATACTGGTGCCAAGGGTGATACCGGAGCTAAAGGTAACACCGGAGCTAAAGGTGACACTGGAGCTAAAGGTGATACCGGAGCTAAAGGTAATACTGGTGCTAAGGGTAATACCGGAGCTAAAGGTGATACAGGAGCTAAGGGCAATACCGGAGCTAAAGGTGATACCGGAGCTAAAGGTAATACCGGAGCTAAAGGTGATACCGGAGCTAAGGGTAATACAGGAGCTAAAGGAGATACCGGAGCGAAAGGTAGCACCGGAGCTAAAGGTAACACCGGAGCTAAGGGTGACACTGGAGCTAAAGGAGATACCGGAGCTAAAGGTAATACCGGAGCTAAAGGTAATACCGGAGCTAAAGGTGATACTGGAGCTAAAGGATACACTGGAGCTAAGGGTGACACTGGAGCTAAAGGTAATACCGGAGCTAAAGGTGATACTGGAGCTAGGGGTAGCACCGGAGCTAAGGGTGATACTGGAGCTAAAGGTAATACCGGTGCTAAGGGTGATACTGGAGCTAGGGGTAGCACCGGAACTAAGGGTGATACTGGAGCTAGGGGTAGTACCGGAGCTAAGGGTGATACTGGGACTCAAGGTATTGCAGGTGCATTCTTCACAACATTAGGAGTATTATCTGGTAATGTTATAATTAATACACCTACATCTGTTACTCTAACAGATTCTACTGGAATAATATCAACTAGTGAAGGTCTAAATCTTTCTACCAATGGTATTTACTTACAAATTGGTAATATACCATCATTTACTACTGGATATGTTAATGTTGGTCTTAGACAACCTGGTTCACCATTTTATAATTCAGTATATGGAGAACTTACAATTAATGGAGCATCATATAAATTTACACTAATTCAAAGAACTAATAATGATATAATTAACACAAATATTGAATTTAATTATAATGCTGGTCAAAGAATTAGCTTCTATTTAGATGGTGTAACTCTGTTTGTATTACTAGATGGAGTTTTACAAGGATCTACTCCATATACATATGCATCTACTGGTTCTAATCCTCTAGTATTTTTTATGAATAAAACTTCTTCTGGTGCTCAAACCTTCCCTCAAATCCTATACTATCCAACTGGTTTAGCTGGGAGTGCTACTAATATAGGGGCTACAGGTCCTACAGGTCCATCCTTAAGTTATTCTGCTGGTAATACTAATGGTATTGCAACATTAATTACAACAACTGTTGGTACAGCTCAAACTGCAGTTTATACAGTTGGTCCAATTACATCAACATCCACCAACATATTCCTTGTAATGGCAACTGCACCATTTATTTCTGGAAATCTTACAGTTCAGCTTACAGTCGGTCGTGCAACATCAAATTCAATAGTTAATACTGATGCAACAAATATTGTAGGAAATATAAATCCATTAGTATTACCAATCACTAGTGGTACTGCAAATTATATTGCAGCAGCAGCAGCAGGTATTGGAAATGGTGAGAGTATTTCTTTAACTGGTCATGCATTAGATATACCAGGGTCAGGAACATTCTATTATACAATATGGATGAGTTCTGGTTCATCTCATACCTATACAGGAATGACAGCATCATTATCAGTTCTAAAAGTCCAATAAACGAATTTTAATTTATACAAAAAATCTAATTAATTTTTAAAAATTATTTTTAATTAATTTTTAAAAATTATTGTTAAAATAATAATTTTTATATATATAGTAATAATATGTCAATAATATACAAGACAAATACAAATAAACAAGTTATATTTGATACCTCTAATATTTCTAATAATGAGATTGTTTTTCAAGAATCTCTTAATATTCCAAATTATCTTCGTATAGGTAATATCTACATAAATGAATCAAATGGTACAACCATATTTAGTTCAAATATTCAAACTCGTGATGTTATTTTAAATGGAAATATTATAAATACTACTAATAATACAAATATTAATGGTAATTTATTAGTTGTTAATGATATTAATTTTAATGGTAATATTTATAAAAGTGGTAATATTTACCAGAATTTGGGTCCGACTGGTCCAACTGGAACTCAAGGTATAATTGGAAATACTGGTTCAAATGGTGCAACTGGTCCAAATGGCTCTACTGGTCCTCAAGGCAATCAAGGAATTCAAGGACAACAAGGTATTCAAGGACAGCAAGGTATTCAGGGAAGTACCGGAGTACAAGGTCCAAAAGGTAATGCTGGTACTTCTTTAACTATTCTAGGTTCTGTTGCTACTGTAGGAAATCTACCTCCAAATCCAAGTGATGGTGAAGCCTATATAGTTCAAGCAAATGGTAATTTATATACTTCTTATAATAGTGTTTGGAGTGATGTTGGAAAAATTCAAGGTCCGCAAGGTATTCAAGGAGTTCAAGGTGTTCAAGGTCCAATTGGTGATACTGGTCCACAAGGTATTCAAGGCTATACTGGTCCTCAAGGCATTCAGGGTATTCAAGGTAATACTGGTGATACTGGTTTTACTGGATCAAGTGGTCCTACTGGTCTTGGAGCTACTGGTCCTCAAGGAATTCAAGGTATTCAAGGGAATCAGGGTCTACAAGGTCCTACCGGAGTACAAGGACCACAAGGTATTCAAGGTATTCAAGGGGGGCAAGGTATTCAAGGTTTTACTGGAAATAATGGAGCACCTGGTACGCCTGGTTCTTCACTAGTTATTTTAGGTACTGTTGCAACTGTAGGTAATTTACCTCCAAGTCCTGCAGATGGCGAAGCTTATATTGTATCTGCAAATGGTAATTTATATGTATCTTATGCTATGTTATGGAATGATGTTGGTAAAATTCAAGGACCACAAGGTATTCAAGGTATACAAGGAATTCAAGGAATTTCTGGTTCTACTGGAGCACAAGGTATTCAAGGTGTACAAGGAAATCAAGGTGAGACTGGAGCACTCGGACCAACTGGTAATACTGGTCCGGTTGGAAATACTGGACCTATTGGAGTATCTGGTCAAACAGGATCTACTGGTAATACAGGTTCTACTGGACCAACTGGGAGTCAAGGTTATACTGGTAATACAGGAGCTATTGGACCTGCTGGTACTGCAACTAATACAGGAGCAACTGGTTACACAGGATCAACTGGACCAATTGGTTCAACTGGTTCAACTGGACCAACTGGACCTCAAAATATTGTTACTGATAAATTCACTGTTGCAGCTGGTGCTGGTACTTCATCACTTGCCTATTCTTATGATGGTATTAATTGGAATCAATCAACTAATGGAAATTCTATTTTTTCAATTGATGGTCAATCTCTCGCATGGAATGGTGTAATTTGGGTTGGTGGAGGTCAAGGAAGTGGAAACACGTTAGCTTATAGTTCTGATGGTATTAATTGGACTGGTGCTGGAAAGACGATATTTAATACTTTTGCATTAGGAATTGCATGGAATGGTGCTATGTGGATTGTAGTAGGACAGGGTTCAACTAATTCAATGGCTTATTCTTATGATGGTATTAATTGGATTGGAATGGGTAAAACTACATTTTCAAATTATGCTAGAGCAATAGCATGGAGTGGATCTAATTGGGTTGCTGTAGGTAAAGGAACAAGTACAATTGCTTATTCTTCAGATGGAATGAATTGGACATCGGCACCTAATATGTTTGGAGATACAGGAAGATGCATTGCATGGAATGGAAATGTATGGGTTGCTGGTGGTCAAGGGAGTACTAATACTGTATATACTAATGGACCATGGAATAATGTATCAACTATTAGTGGATACGTTGGATTAGGTCCGATGTATACTGTAACTGTTGCAGGTGTAATTTCTGGTTGGACAATTACTTCACAAATATATTCTGCTTCACTAGCAAATTATATAAATATTAATGGTGATAATATACAAGCATCGTGGTTAGAAGATACTGGTGACGGAGGAAGTATTCTTGTTAGAGTAGTAACCCTAACTCCACCAATTACAGCTAATATAGGAGATCAAATACAAATATCTACAACTAGTTTAGATCCATCTCGTTTATTTAATTATGCAGTTAATAGTTCTAATCAAATGATTGTTTCATTAACTACATCTATTAATACAACTATCGCTTATAGTTCAAATATTACTGGTTGGAATGCATCTAATTTAATATTTACAAGTTCATGTAAAGATGTTGCATGGAATGGTTCTTTATGGGTCGCAGTTGGTTCTGGTACTAATACTATTGCCTACAGTTCTAATGGAGTAACATGGAAAGCAGCTACTAATACATTTACTAGTGAAGGTTATTCAATTGCATGGAATGGTACTTATTGGATTGCTTCTGGAGATACTGGTTTAATTTATAGTAGTAATGGAATTAATTGGAATACAGAAAGTACTACTATTTTTTCAAGTTGTTATGTATTGCGTTCTCGAAGAAATTTACCCTATATCGGATTAAATTTATATAATACAAGTGGACCTGCTGGCTTAACAGGTCCAACAGGCTCAACTGGTCCAACTGGTCTTCAAGGAGTAGCTGGCACAGCAGCTAATACTGGTGCAACAGGTCCAACAGGTCCAATAGGTTCTTCAGTAAAAGGTATTGAAAGTTTTCTAGTTGCTGTTGGAAATACTACCAACTTTGCAACTAGTAGCGATGGTATTAATTGGAATGCATCAGGATTATCTATATTTAGTGTAAGTGGTAAAGGTATAGCATGGAATGGTGCAATATGGGTTGCTTCTGGTGAAGGTTCTGGTAATACTTTAGCATACAGTTCAGATGGTATTAATTGGACTGGTATTGGTAAAGATATTTTTAATAATAATGGAGATGGAATTGCATGGACTGGTACTTATTGGCTTGCAACTGGTTATGGTACAGGTATAAATGCAAATTCATTAGCAATAAGCAGAAATGGTATTCATTGGGATGGTTTAGGAACTACAGTATTTGAAAACGCTCATGCTGCAGCATGGAATGGATATATGTGGGTTGCAGTTGGTGCTTCAGCTACAAATGCAAATATTGCTTACAGTTATGATGGTATTAATTGGACTGGAATTACCTCAATTTTAAGCATAGGATATAGTGTTGCATGGAATGGTAATTTATGGGTAATGGTTGGTAGCGGTATAGTTTCAGGTGATACAATTACCAGTAGTAGGGATGGTATATCAATTTATGGTAGTGGTAATGGTATATTTACTGATAGTGGAAGAGGTGTAGCATGGAATGGATCAATTTGGGTTGCGGTTGGTGTAGGTACAAATTCAATTGCATACAGTTATAATGGATTATCATGGTATGGACTCGGTTCAGCTGGAATATTTAATCCTGTTACTGGTGCCTATTCAATTAGTTGGAATGGATCATATTGGATTGCTGGTTCAAATGATTCTGTAAATACATTAGGAATTAGTAGTGATGGAATTAATTGGACTGGATTAGGAAAAAGTATATTTAATGTCTCGTGCAATGGTATTGCTTCTAGAAGATTATTACCTTATGTTGGACAAACTTTATTTAATTTAAATAATGGTCCAACAGGTAATACTGGAAGTACTGGTGCAACCGGAGATACTGGATCTACTGGATCAACTGGAGATACTGGCTCTGCTGGAAGTATTGGTCCTCCTGGTCCAATTAATATAATTACTGAAGCATTTACTGTTGCAGGTGGTACGCCTATTACAGGAGGTGGAGTTGGTATGGGAGGTGCCCCAATTAGTAATGGATCATCACTTGGCTATTCTTATGATGGTATTACATGGAATAGTTCAACAAATGGTTCATCTATTTTTGAAACAGAAGTGTTATCAGTAGCATGGAATGGAGCACTATGGATTGCAGCAGGTCAAGGTATTGGTAATACTTTAGCATATAGTTCAGATGGTATAAATTGGCATGCACTGGGAAATATTATTTTTAATAGTTATGCTTCTGGAGTAGCATGGAATGGAAGTTTATGGATAGCAGTTGGACAGGGTTCTGCAAATACTATAGCTTATTCATCTGATGGACTTAATTGGACTGGATTAGGTAATAGTACTTTTTCAGATTATGGTCATACAGTTATTACAAATGGTTCTATGTTTGTTGCCACTGGAAGTGATACTCATGGTAGTAATAATGTTATTACATATTCTACAAATGGTTTAAATTGGACACGTGCAAATACAATATTTAATAATGTAAATTGTATTGCATGGAATGGTAATAAATACGTCGCAGGAAGTCAATTTGCAACTCCATATACAAATGGACCATGGGATAATACTAGTACAAATAATGGTTACGGTGCTACCACTCCAATATTTACAGTTACTAGTTCTGGATATTTAAGTAGTTTTGAAATGTTAACTGCATTATATGGAAATGGTCATGGTTCTGGTGTTTATATAAATATAAATAGTGTTAATACTCAACTTGGATGGATTATAAGTGATGGTACTACTGGTAGTATTAACTTTAAAAATTTTACTTTTACTCCAATTTATCTTAATAAAGGGGATACTTTTAATATTACATTAACTACATTAGATCCAGCCAAATTATTTGATTATGCTGTAGTAACTTTTACAAATTATTTTATAGTTAAATTTAGTATAACTGCTAGTTTAGTAGCTGGTAATATTTTTGGATATGCATATGATATTAATTCTTGGTATCCTGCAAATAATATTATCTTATCAGAAACTTATAATAGTGTAGCATGGAATGGTTCATTATGGGTAGTAGTTGGATCTGGTAATAATACTATTGCATGTAGTTCAGATGGTATAAGATGGACAGGTGCAGCTAATACATTTACTAGTGTAGGTTATTCTGTTGCATGGAATGGTAAATATTGGATAGCAAGTGGTGATAATGGATTTCAATATAGTACAAATGGAATAAATTGGAATACTACAAGTAATGATGTATTAACCGCAAAAACATTAGCATCTAGAAGAGTATTACCATACATAGGTACTAAAGAATTTATTAATTTATCAAATTTAACTGTAGGTAATTTATTTGCAACAACTTTATCTGTTTCTGGTAGTAAATCATTCTTGATTCCTCATCCAGATCCTTCAAAAACTAATACACATTTATTAAGACATTGTTCAGTAGAAGCACCTACTCGAGGAGATAATTTATATAGATGGAAAATAAAGACTGTAAATAAAACTTACACACAATTATTACCAGAATATTCACCTTACTTGAATGAAGATTGGCAATTTTTAGTAAGTTCAATTAATTCATTTGGAAATGGATATGCAACTTTAGCAGAAGATGAAAGATCATTTACTTTAACGGTTAATGAAGAAGGAAGTTATTCTGTACTAGGAGTAGCTACTAGAAAAGATGAAACAGCTAAATTATTTGATAAAACTGGTGTTGAATTTATTAAGGATTCTCATTAAGTAAACAGTTAAAGATTATAAACAAATATTAATATAAATTTTTATATTAATGTCTTTTTCATTTGTTACTGGATATTTTGAATTTAATAAAGATATTACAGAAGAATATTTTAATAATTTTTATAAATTAGCTTCTTTAAAATTTCCAATATTATTATTTTTAGATAGTAAATTGAAAGATTCTAATTATTATACAAATCTCCAAAAATATACTAATATAAATATTCAATTAACTAATTTTTCTGATCTACCTCTTACTAATATTTTAGATTTGCAAACCCCTTCAGGATCCTCTAAGGAACTTATCATCTTACAAAATTCTAAACCACTTCTATTAAAACTAGCAAAAGACATTAATAATAAGCCAACTCTAGTCTGGATTAATTTTAATATTTTTAAAGATTTAAAAGAATCAGAAGTTCCTATACTAGTTAGTAATTTTAATCAACTAAAAATATATAACAAAATTATTATTCCTGGAAACTTTGAGAAAAAGAAATTATTACAAAATTCTGAATTATTTGAAACTAAATCAAATCGTTTTATAAGTGATTTAATGATATGTCCAAGAGATTTAATAGATTCATTTTATGATGCTTATATGAAGGAAGTAAATATGCATACTTCACGATTAACCTATGAAACAAATTATCTAATGAATACTGAAATTAATAATGTGAATTTAATTCATTATACTAAATCAAAACAAGGTATTGATCTGTTTAAATTTTATGAAAAGAAACTAATTCTTATTTCTATGATTAAGAATGAAGAAAAAATTATTAGAAGATGTATTGATTCTGTAAAAAATATTTGTGATGCATTTTGTGTATCAGATACTATGTCGACTGATTCAACTATTCAAGTAGTTAATGATTATATTAATGAACAAAATAAATTATTTAATATTCCTGGTAAAATATATCAGAATCCATGGAAAAATTTTGGACATAATCGTACTATTTCATACCATAATACAGTAGATTTTTGTTTAGAATTGGGATGGGATTTAAATAATACCTATGGTCTTTTGCTAGATGCTGATATGAAATTAGTTATTAAACCAACTTTTGATAAACAATCACTTACCCACAATGGTTATAGAATCATACAAGATAATAATTTTATGGATTATCAAAATACACGATTTGTTAAATTAAATAAATCATGGAAATGTACTGGAGTAACTCATGAATATTGGGATGGACCAGACTTAGAATCTATTGGTAAAGATAAAATATATATTTATGATATTGGTGATGGTGGATGTAAAAATGATAAATTTGAAAGAGATATGAAACTACTTATTGCAGGAATTGAAGAAGAACCAAAAAATGGAAGATATCATTTTTATTTAGCTCAAACTTTAAAAGATCTTGGTAAATTTAAAGAATCAATTGCTTTTTATAAAAGAAGAATTGAAATAGGTGGTTGGGATGAAGAAGTTTGGTATTCACATTATATGATTTCTAAAGTCTGGCAATCATTAGGTAATTTAATTAAATGTGAAGCATGGGCAATGAAAGCTTATGAATTTCGTAAAAGTCGACCAGAACCGTTGTATATGTTAGTAAATTTATTTAGAGAAAAAAGTCAACATTTTAAATCATATCATTATTATAGAATAGCTAAAAATATACCTGAAACAAATGATGTATTATTTGTAGAAAAAAATATTCCTCAATTTTTATTAGATTATGAATATACTATTCTTCATTATTGGTTATTTCCTAATGAAAAATTAGTAGGATTAAAAGAAACTATTAATTATTTAAATAAAACAAATTATTATGAAGATAATGTATTTTCTAATATGGATTTTTATTTAGAAAAATTAGATGGAGAAATACAAAATATTATTGCTCCTTTATTTGATATGTTTTGTGCATCTTCTCCTAGTATTATTAATTATAATAATAAAACTATTGTTAATTTAAGATATGTAAATTATAGAATTCAATTAGATGGGTCATATATGATGTATGATAAAGATTCATTTACTAAAGATCATCATGTCAAAACAAAAAATGCTCTAGTATATTTGGATGATAAATTAAACTTTATAGATATGCCAGTTTTGTTTAATGAAGAAATTACTGATATACCAGTATGCCCTACATGGATTCATGGATTAGAAGATATAAGATTATTTGAATTTCAAAATAAAATTCATTATACAGCAACTACAAGAGAATATTCTTATAATTGTAATAATCGTATTGTTATTGGAGAATATGATACAGTTAATTTAAAATACATAAACAATAAAGTATTGTATCCACCAACAGAAACTGATTGTGAAAAAAATTGGATTCCTATTAATAATTGCAATAAAGAAATATTATTTGTTTATAAATGGCATCCTCTTCAAATTGGAAAATTAGATGAAAAGAATAAACTAAATATAATTTATAGTCACGATACCCCTGTATTTTTTAAAAATTATAGAGGATCTTCTTCTATTTGTGAATATAATAATCAATTGTGGTGTATTACTCATGGAGTTAAATATAGTACTCCTAGAAGATATTTTCATCAATTTGTTGTTTTAGATAAAACATCGTTTAAACCAATTAAATTTTCTGTACCATTTTATTTTAATAATTTTAAGATTGAGTATTGCAATGGATTAATGATTAAAGGGAATGAATTAATAATTATATTCTCACAAAATGATGCAGATCCTTGTATATTAAAGACTAGTATGAATAGAATTAATAAACTTATGATTAATTTATAAATTATTTTTTAATAATTAATATATGGATTATAAATATAAATATTTAAAATATAAGAATAAATATATTGCTTTAAAGGAGCAATATGCTGGGGGTAATTCAATCATATTATCAGATACAACTATTAAAGGTCCATCATATATGTGTCATTTAAATTCAGAAGATAAAAATATATATTTATTTGGTGAGATTCATAAAAACTTATCAGATATAACATGTATTAATGGATGGAAAACAATGTTTGAATGGTTAAATAAAGATATAATTCCAAAATATAAAGATGATCATATATTAGATATATTTATTGAAAAGAAAAAAAATAAGACACATAATAGAAATTTAGAATCAATAACAAATAGAAGTCTATCCGAATTAGAAAAGTTAGTTATAAAACCTACTAAGAATACTAGAATTCATAAAATTGATATTAGATATACAGCTAATATTTTAGAAGATTTAGGTGAATTAGATAGTAATATAAGATATTTATATTTTAATATGCCAAAGTGTAAGGAAATTATAAATAATAATCATAGTATATTATTAAAATGTTTAGATATAATAATTGATTGGTCAATATTAATATTTTTTAAAAGTGATAAAATTATTATTAAAGAAAAATTATTAAATATAATAAATACAGATTTAACAAAATATATTAATGATTTAAAATTAATAAATACAAATTCTAAATTTAATGAAATATTTATTGATATGACTGATTGTATATCAGATATGAATATTGAAATCTTATCACAAGAATTTAATTTTGATTTCTTAGGAAAATATAGAAATGATGGTATAATATTTACTGAAATATATGATAATATTGATGAAAAATATAAAAAAGAATTTTTAGGATTAAATAAAGAATTATTTAATTTAAAAGATCAGTTTGATGAAAAATATAAAAAATTTAAGGATTTATTTTATGAAAAATTAAATGAAAAAAATTATATAAATCCTGTTATTTATTTAGAAATCTTTAACAGGAATAATATATTTTTAGAATTTAATAGTATTACAATGATATGTTTTTTATTAGTTTATTTTATGTCTTTATTTATGGATATTTATATAATCGGTAAATTATTAAAATCTAATATTAAATCATGTATTATATATACTGGTATTGCTCATACAAAATATATTAATAATAAATTACAAAAATTATTTGGATTTAAAATTAAATATGAACCAATCGATATTAATTTAATAAAATATTGGCCAGAACATGAAAATAATGCATTAAATTGTTTAAATTTAAAAAATCTTAATTTATCATTATAAATAAAAATCTATTTATAATATATGAGTATAACTTTATTAAAAAAATTAGAATTATCTGATTCAAATTTAACAGAATTTGATTCTAAGAAATACTATAATAAGGGATTTTATAATGATGATATATATGAAATTTTTTTAGATAAAAATAAATTTAGTATAATAAAAATTAATAATTTTGTTAATTTAAAAAGATTATTTTTAGATAATAATGAAAATTTAGAAACTATCGAAATTGATTATTGTTTAAATTTATTTGTTTTAGATATATCAAAATGTCCTAAATTAAAAGATATAAAAGGATTAGATAAGATTCAACTACAAATGTTATCTTGTCGTGATACTAATATAGATTTCTTAGAACAAAAATTTAATGTTAATATGTTAATAGAGAAAGATAATGAAAAAATTCAGCATATAATTGATAATATATATTTGGGTGATTGTAGTCATGAAGAAAATGAATTATTAGAATTAGGAATATCACATGTTTTTAATATTAGTCCTCATACATATCGAGAATATAAACAAATTGTAGAGTTCCAATTACCAATACATGATGCTTTAGATCAAGA
>Ga0214921_10006094_pt1 | contig 16687 bp, 8 predicted proteins | sample LL1505_MetaG_FD_177992 | JGI IMG/M metagenome (GOLD analysis project Ga0214921, IMG submission 177992) | Freshwater microbial communities from Lake Lanier, Atlanta, Georgia, United States - LL-1505 | ecosystem: Environmental > Aquatic > Freshwater > Lake | place: USA: Georgia | collected 2015-05-28
TGGTTGCCGTTTGATTGCGCAACCAGGTGGGTGTCCCCATTTAAACCATTTAAATGCTACATTTCGCGTTGACGTTAATCAGCACAGCGTGTCTATGCCCTTCAACTGCGTCAGTATACACCTCGATCGACTTGCCTGATTTTAGTTCCTCTAGGTTTTCAGGCGTCAGTGTGAACTTGTGAAGTTCATTGTCATGGCCATGCCAGAAATTGTAGTTACGCTCTTCACCGGCTGTGATGTCGTCTTTGGCGATGCAAGGCATTCCGTGGCTTGTGCCGTCTTTTCTTGAAGCATCACGCATTTCATCTGGACGTAGACCTTGGTAGTAGGCATAACTCTGATAGCCTTCTTTCTTTGGTGCATCAACATCGGTATTTTCATCACTTGCAAGCAACTGAGACGCTCCAAGCGTCATCAGACCGGATGAGAGCATGGCAGCAAGAACGCTGGACATGATCCTCCGATTTAAAAACTGTTGCCGTATCATAAAAACCTCCTTTTGGTTTGTGAACTCGGGTCAGAAGCTTCAGAAGCTATAGTTAGGCACATACCCTCGCGGCAGTTCATGATAGTTTGTATCGCCTGCGGCGGGTTTTTTCTGGATCAGTAGACCGGCTTCCACCATGCGTGGATTTGCAATGCGGCTACCGTCGGAAACGGTATAGATCTCACTGTAAACCTTAAACGGATGCCACGTGAAAACCTCGTCTTCACCCCAGATTTCACCGTAAAGGATGACGTTCTTGTCTAGTTGTCCGAGTGGTCGTCCGGTTTGGTTATGGCAGCGCAAGCACGACTGCTCGTCAGTTTTAAATAATCCTGCCCGATATTTCTTCGGCACAATGTGAAAATCAGCCGCGGTTGTTGGCGCGTAGGTTACTTTCGATCCTGATGACTTCCATTCGGTATTCATGGTTGACTTAAAAGTGGTTCGTTTCAGAAGTTTTTTAATCAGTTTGACGTCCTGTGTGCCTGGGATTTCGTCGTAATAACCTTCAATACTAGGTACGGCCTGCTCGTAAGCTTTGCTGTCAAGTCGTCCCGGAATCAACGTAGACGAGTTCTCTAGGTGGTCTACTAGTTGTTTGAGATCTGAAGACTGCCAGTTAGGGCGGTTGTTTTTAATGGCTTCAGCAAGATCTGTAGCCCGTGGGAACGGTCTAAAAATATCTGTTTTCCATCGGTTCAGTTCCCGAACGCGCGTTCTAATTTCGTGAACATACCACTCAGATTTAGCCGTATTTTCGCGAATCAACAGAACTTCGCCCATGATCGTGCCAACTGGGAACACCCAGTGCCAATGGGAGCCGTTTTTCCACCAAGCCACCGGCAGCCTTCTGCCGTTTTCATCGCGAGGCGGAACCCAAAAGTATAATGCTTCCGTGTTGCCGCGATCAGTTCTGCCTGCTTGAATCGAAAAAGGATACTGGAAGGTTTGCAATTCAAAAAATTGAGTTAGTTTTTTGATGCCAGGTTCTTGTGCCGTCGAGCCGACGTCGTACCCCACGCGGTTGGCGCGTAGGCCTTCGGGGCCCGTTGGATTACCAAAAGAATCCTGATACGTAAAAACCATCGAGTTTTCGTCGTACCAAATGCTGTCTTGTCCGCGCAGAGCTGCATTGATCTGAGGGTCTGCGACCGAGGGTACATTTTTCAGATAACCGTCAAGTTGAGCCTGCTCGATAAATCTCAGGTCTTGTGATGACCGCTTGCTCGTATCTGAGTTTTTTGTAAAAGCCAGACACTGCTCAATATCGTGACCAAAAGCCTTAACAATTTTTCTGGAATCAATACGGATAGCTTGGTAGCTGTTTCCTGATTCAATGCAAGCCACCCCATTGCGGGCAGCGCGGCGTGACGCCTCGCACGATCCGACGTGCCCGTTCTGAAAAATGCCAAGTTTGGTTTGGCCCTTGCCGGAAATATAGTGCATTTCACCTTGAAGTGAGCTTCCTTGGCTTCGATAACAAACAAGCTGTTCGGACGTGGAATCCGTGACCATCAATTGCGATGGTTCGAGATCGTTATCGCTAGAATCGTCGGCAATCGACGCTCTATCGACGGCTGGCGGTTGATTCAATAAATTGATGGACCTCAAGCGGGGCGCGCTGCAATTAACTGCAAGTAGCCCCAAGGTGACTGCGGGAAGAAACGGAACGATGCGTCGCAATTTAAAAACAGCAGCAGACAACATGGCAACCTCAGCTTGGAGAAGAAGAATAGGAGCTCAAAAAAAACTCAGCAGCACCTCTGCCAAACATGACTTTAGATCAATACAAAGATTAAAATCAATTAGATTATCTATAATATTTTAAGTCTGATCATACTATTTTAAAATCATTGGGTTTTATTTTAACGGGAGGTGCCTTGATCTTAAATTGCTGATATTATTGAATATTAAGCGTAACCCACTATGATCTCAGAGGTCTTAGGAGTGGATCGATGACCGCGTCGGTAACCAGCCGCGATATTGATACGCCAAGGGTTGTGATTAGTTTGCGAGCCAATTAAGAATCAACAATGTTTGCGAGTAATAGTGGCTAATCCAGACCTTCCCTCCTGGGGCAACCTGGACTTTAGCATAACTTCCCGCAATACCGTAAAGGGTCTGGAGGGCGACCCTGCGATCCACAGTGCCATCGAACTTCACGTGGTATAGATAGCCCTGGTCGGTGGAGTGGGTGCTCGTGATCCAGAATCCTGTGGCATCGACCTCCCAGCCTTCGATGGAGTTGATCGTCACGTCCAGGAATGTACCGGCGTCAGTTTGGTAATCATATCGATACAATCTTCCACCACCACCACCCATGAACCAGCCATCACCAGCTTTGATGAGCATCCAAAGTAAGCCTGACTGAAAGTCTCCGGTATCCGGTAGGTTGACGGTCCGGAGTACACCAAGCGTGCCTTTATCGAAGAAGACGAGTTTGTTGTCTCTCGTAAGTGCAATTTTCGAGGCATCCCCACTAATGCCGTACACGCCATCTGTAAAAAATCCAGATAAATCAACGGTATTTTCCGTAGCACCGGATGTGCCGTTTAATTTAATCAACTTAGGTGTGCTGCCATCAAGAGTGCTGAGCCAGATATAACCATCGGAGCTCCAACCACCGTATACAGTTGCGCTCATTGGACTTAATGTTGTCACAGCATTTGTTGTTCGATGTATGCGCCAGACTTGGGTGCCGCTGAATGCCCAGATGTAGTTTCCTGACTTCAATAGGAGTGGAGAACCGGGATTACCGGGAAGACTTATAGAGCTGACGAGAGCTCCGGTCATGATATCTCTTTTTTGGATATTTGAATTATAACGATAAGCAAGCCAAACAAAATTACCAGCACTCGCAGTCTCATCTGCCACTGAATTATCGACATCACCTGGAATGCTGTAGCGCGTAACGTTTTGTGGATTTTTGACCAATCCATTCTCGTAGTAGCTAGACCCGCATGTTCCAGTACCCGTAAAGTCAAGACATGAGTACGCAGTGCTAGCGATGTAATAAGTATTGCTGGTGGAGCAGTATCCCGTGCCATTCACGATACCACCTGTGTTTCTGCCGTTGGAATAACATGCCGAAGGGCATTCTCCGGATGTCATAAATCCGGAGTAACGAGAGCCATCGATATAGCAAGTATCCTGAGAATACGCGCTTGCAGGTGATCCGTTGCTATAGAATATTGAATTTGCAGCACAGAATCCATCAGATGCGCAGCCCAAGTCTTGGTAAGTGCATTCGTCGCTGACTCCGGAAGTGAAGCATTGATAGACGGCATATTCCTCGCTAGCAGGTGTGAAGTCAGTTGTATAGCGAGCTTTTCCTTTGGTGATTCTCACTTCATCAATCCAGCCGACAAAGCTCTGATTAATAAAGGAACGGCCGCCAATGCTAATCGCGTTATTGGTGTTCGTATAGTTATTCGTATCTTCAAAGGAATCCACCAGGCCGCCATTTAAGAATGTCCTAGTGGTGCCATTTTTTCTCGAGACTGCAAGATGATACCAGGATCCTGCAGAGAGCGAATATTCCGCGGACAAGCGATTCTGAATCCAATCTGTTGCATCGCCAACATAGTATCTTAAAGATAGGTTGTACCAGGTTCCCATCAAAAATCCCTGATAATCATTTGGGTCTGCTGTAGTGATTAATGTATGGACGTCATTCCAATGGTCTTGTGGCATAAACCAAAGCTCAGCAGTAAAGTCCCCTGTACCGAAAACAAAATCATCTTGGGATGTAAAACTAATATAATCGTCAGACCCGTCAAAATAGGCGCTACCATTGCCGAACTTGCTTTGGGTATTTGTTATTTTGGCATCTCCACCGACATTGCCTGTTAAATCCTTGGTGGTAGAGTCTTTGAATGATGTTGATCCTTCGGTCCCGTTCATGTGTAAAAGTAGCACGGGATTGTCCAAAACTAGACCGTTGGCTAGAGAGCCATTAACATAGTATTTTCCGTCCCCTAGGCAATAACCCGTGCCATTCACCACGTCGCCGGTGTTCATGCCCTGGGCGTAACATGCATTGTCATATAACCCACTGGCGCGAGCAGCATTGACGTAATATTTGTTGTCCGAGGTACTCAGCCCTGTGCCAGATGAATTCAAGCCTGGCATGCCACTCCTTTTGATATAATAAGTCTGATCTCCGACGCAATATCCAGAGCCGTTTACAACATCAATTGTTTTAACGCCGGCCACATAGCAGCCTTCTGAACTGTCTGTGGATTCAAATTCGACGCTGGGGGGAGCGAAGGTTGAAGTGTATCTAGCAAGGCCTTTCGTAATTCTTAGCTTGTCGATAAATCCCGCAAAATCAAAACCTCCGAGTGTCACTTTACCCGCGATGCTTTCCGAGAAACTGGACTCTTCTTTAAGATCACCATCTAGAAACAGACGCAAAGCACCTGACTCTCGAGAAACTGCTAAATGATGCCAAATGTTTTTAGCTGGAAAACCTCCACCATACCATCCCTCAGTAAAATAACCGGCCGCCCCAGCGATAAAAGTGTTTCTAATGTTGTCATGCAAATACACACCAAAGTTGTTTGATCCTATATTTAGTATTTGCGGTTGGTTCACAGAAGTGTCACCGTCCAATTCATAGAACCAGAAATCGATTGTGAAATCTTCATTAAAACCGATATTGATTGGGTCTGTAACCTGGACGGCGTTACTTGCTCCACTGCCATAATATGAATTGTACTGGGGAATGTACCCGCTCGCCGACCTGCAATAACCCGTGCCATTCACCACGCCGCCGGTGTTCACGCCTTGGATGTAACATGCGTTGTCGTAAAAACCCGATGCAAGGGCAGCATTGACGTAATACTTGTTGTCGGAGGTACTCAGTCCTGTGCCCGATGAGTTCAAGCCTGGCTTCGCGGCGCCTGCAATGTAATAAGTCTGATCTCCAGAGCAATATCCTGAGCCATTTACAACGTCATTTGTTTTAACGCCTGCCACATAGCAGCCTTCTGAGCTGTCTGAGGAGTCAAAAGCTACGCTGGAGGGCGTAAAGTTCGAAGTGTAACGAGCAAGGCCCTTAGTGATGCGAACTTCGTCCATATAGCCGATGTAATTATATGGGTTGTTATAGCCGTCTTTAATCGCGCCAAGCCGGATATAGCCTTCGTTTAAGCTAGGATTCTGAGCGTCGCCAGAAAAGGTGAATGTCTGAGATCCACTTGCGACTCCATTAATGTAGTAAGTGACAGTGGTGCCCGACCGAACAAGAGCGAAATGGCTCCAGGTATTTAAAGCAATGCCGGACGTGCTTGGATTGCTGGCGCCGTATATTTCATCATAGAACGCAATGCCATCTTCAAAGGCTGTCGAACTATTATTGGCTGAACTTATCCCGAACCCTGGTGTTCCAACGCTACCCGGTGCACGAGCGTCGAAGAATACGTTATAACTATGATTCGCCGTCGGATGCAGCCACATTTCGACGGTGAAGTCCTGAGCTGCTCCACCAAATGCTAAGTCAACGGCGCGATCAATTTGAATTCCGCTCGAGCCATCGAAGTATACGCTTGATCCGCCAAACTTGCTTTGGGCGGTAGAGATTCTTGCAGCATCGCCATTCACAGTTGCGCTACGGCCGCGCGCGGAGTCAGTGATGACTGTGGAGTTGTCCGAGCCATCCATGTGCAATAGCAATACTGTCTTGCTTGCCACATATCCGCTAGCAATGCTTCCATTAACATAATACTTGCCGTCATTTGCATTGATCCCGCTTCCCGATGAATCAAGCCCCGGCTGTTCAATTCCTTGAACGTAATATTTTCCGTCTGCGATACAATAACCCGTGCCATTCACCACGCCCCCGGTATTCATGCCTTGGACGTAACATGCGTTGTCATAAAATCCACTGGCTCGGATTGCATTGACGTAATATTTATTATCTGAGGTGCTGAGCCCAGTGCCCGATGAGTTCAGTCCTGGCTTTGCGGCGCCTGCAATATAGTAAGTCTGATCGCCAGCGCAATATCCGGAGCCGTTTACAATATTATTTGTCTTAACGCCTGCTGCATAACAATTCTGCGTGCTCGGAGTAAACGGTTCAGTTGGCGGTGTGAAATTTGCAAGGTAGAGTGCGGCCCCTTTTGTAATTCTGAGTTCATCAATATACCCAACAAAGGAGTCAATGTAGCTAATTTCGTGAGCTCCGACGCCGATGGTCAAATCTTTTGAAGTGCCAAGATCGATGATGCCAATGTCTTGCTGGAATGATATCGCACCATTAACGAAAGCTCGTAGCTGACCAGCTTTGCGAGTTAAAGCAATGTGGGACCATTGATTTTCAGGTACTGATATGCCCGAGGCATCCCAATCCCACGACTGAACTGACGAACTATCTGAACTAAGATACAGCGCATCAGGAATCCATGGAGTGAGCCGCCATAATATACCGCTATCATAACGTCCCAGTGATATGATGGAGTTCCTGCGACCGAAGTCCTGAGTCTTCACAAACATCTCGATGGTAAAATCTGCAGTTCCTAAGCCTAATGCGGATGAGTCCGCTATGGTCAAGTACGAGGGAGAACCATCAAAATACGCGCTGCTACCGCCAAACTGGCTTTCGTTTGTTGCGACTTGCACGTTACCTTGTGGGGTGACGTTTAATGCGTTTGCGGAGCTATCAACGAAGCTCGCGCTTCCATTTGCTCCATCCATGTGTATCAAGAGTGCGGTGAGTGGACCATACAGTCCATTCGCTAAGACTCCGTTGACATAGTACTTTCCGTCATTAGCATTGATCCCAGTTCCCGAAGAATCAAGCCCAGGTCGTACGACACCTCCAACATAATATAGGCCGTCTGAGGAGCAAAAGCCCGTGCCGTTCAGCACGCCTCCGGTATTTATACCTTGGTCATAACATGCGTTGTCGTAAAAACCCGATGCAAGGGTAGCATTGGCGTAATACTTGTTATCTGAGGTGCTCAGACCTGTGCCTGATGAGTTAAGACCTGGCATGGCGTAACCTGCAATATAATAAGTCTGATCGGCCGTGCAATATCCGGAGCCATTTATAATGTCATTCGTTTTAACGCCAGCCACATAGCAGCCGTCTGGTATTCCTGATGACTCGAATGCTGCACTGGGGGGAGTGAAGTTGTCATTATAACGAGCAAGGCCCTTGGTTATGCGAACTTCATCCATATAGACATCAATACTTTGCGGCCCGGCCCAATAGGCTCCGCCAAGGCTCAGACCGTCAGACGAATTGTAGTTAGAAGGGCTATTTGTTTGACCAATCAAACTACCATCCTGATAAACACGCAATGTCCCTTCACTTCGAGCAACGGCGAAGTGGTGCCATTGTGTGTTGTCGAAAGTCATTGTGTGCGGAACCTGCAAATCCCATCCAACATCAAGTGGCCCGACAAGTGCTGTATTTTCGTTAAAACCAATTTGGAAAGCACCTTGGGTGCGGTTCACAGATGTTAACAAGACCCTCCAAGACGGAGACGATTTGAATCTAATCCACATTTCCACTGTGAAATCTTCTGAGCCGTTTGGTGTGATTGCTGGGGAGTCACTTGTTATCCATCCTGCGTCGTTCGTGACCATACTAGTGATGCCAAATTTGCTTTGAACTGTGCTAAGTGTAGTGCTGGCTTGGCTGACCAGCGTATTATGGCTGGCAGACGAGTCAGAAAATGTCGTTGAACCATCAGAGCCATCCATGTGCAATAGCAAGGCCGTCTTGTCGCTAGCTGCGTATCCGCTAGCCAGACTTCCATTCACATAATATTTGTTGTTTGCAGTGTTATAGCCGCTGCCGCTGGAATCAAGACCGGGTTGGGCGACGCTGTCAATATAATAAGTGTTATTTGCGACACAATAACCTGTTCCGTTCACCACGCTGCTAGCAGACAATCCTTCGACGTAGCAAGCATTATCATAAAATCCATTAGCGCGAGACCCATTGACATAATATTTGTTATCGGAGGTGCTGAGCCCCGTGCCCGATGAGTTCAATCCTGGCTTTGCGGCGCCTGCAATGTAATAAGTCTGATCGCCAGAGCAATATCCGGAGCCGTTTACAATATCATTTGTCTTAACACCTGCCACATAGCAGCCTTCCGAGCCGTCTGGCGGCTCGAATGCTGCGATAGGCGGCGTAAAGTTTGAGGTGTAAACAGCGAAGCCTTTAACCACCCTGAACTCATCGATAAATGCATTAATGGACCTTGATCCATCCTGTAGTGCATTTCCACCGATTACAGCTATTGCGGAAGAATCAGCAAGGGGACCTGGGAAGGTAACTGAGCTCTCCATATTTCCATCTTTGAAGATTTTAACTTCATCTCCATCCCGGACGAGTGCGAAATGATGCCAGTTTTGATCATATGAAATAGAAGGGTTTGGTCCACTGTAGCTCCAGCCGCCGCCTTCTCCGTTCCAAAGACTAACTCCCAAATTTTCCTGGTATTCACACAGATTACCGACACCAAACCCAGTAAGATTATCTCCATCCGTTGTTTGAAAAACTCGCCCGCAATACTGTGGTATTCCATTTGATTTGATCCAAAATTCAACAGTGAAATTACCGGAACCAAAGTTAAAGTGCGATCCTCCTGGAATCATGATCGCAGAGTTATTGCCTGAAGGTACAAAAAGACTGCTTGATCCAAACTTCCTTTCAGATGACGTTAGGACCGCGTCACCGTTTGTGGAGATAGTTTTAGGAGTTGGTGAAGAATCAACAATGTCCGTGGGACTACCTATTGTATCCATATGAAGCAAAAGCGAGGGGGTGATGACTTGGCGAACGCCAGAAAAAATCACGCCATTTACATAATACTTGCCGTTAACTGTATTAATGCCTGTTCCAGATGCACTTAGCCCAGGCCTTGCGACACCGTCAACATAATAGACGCCGTCTGAGGTGCAAAAACCAGTGCCGTTCAGTACGCCGCCGGTATTTATACCTTGATCGTAACATGCGTTGTCATAAAACCCATTGGCTCGAGTCCCATTCACGTAATATTCATTATCTGAGGTGCTTAGCCCTGTGCCCGATGAGTTCAATCCTGGCTTGGCGCTGCCTGCAATGTAATAAGAATGATCGCCAGTGCAATATCCGGAGCCGTTTACAATATCATTTGTCCTAAGGCCTGCGACATAGCAGCCGTCTGAAGGCTCGAACGCGGCGCTCGGCGGCGTAAAGTTTGAAGTGTAACGGGCCAGACCCTTGGTTATGCGAACTTCGTCGATATAGCCATTTGCCCACCAACCTGACTCACCCGCAAGGTGACCAATTCCTAAGCTCGAGGGGGCGCTAAACGCATACGGGAAGTCGAATTCCGAACGTAGAACACCATCCACAAACACGCGGGCAGTATTTCCAGATCTAACTGCAGCAACGTGTTGCCAAACATTTGTGGTGATTGCGCCACTCGCATATTCTCCGCCGCCGTGATTTGATCGATCCAAACCAAGTGCCCCAACTGAAACAGCAAAATTTAATGCATCGTAATCAACAGAGCCCAAAATTCCAAACTGATCGGAACTAGTAGGATAAATCCAGGCTTCAATGGTGAAATCCATTCCGCTTGGGATTTCTGTTAAGTTGCTAGGCACCCGTAATTCGCTGGCACCATTAAAATATCCACTTGCACCACCAAATTTTGACTGAGACGTGCTGATATTGGCGTTGCCAATTGGATTGATCACTTGGCCCAGGGATGATGAATCCGTGAAGGTCGTAGAAGCTTCCTCGCCATCCATATGAAGGAGCAGTGCGGTCTTGTCCGTTACATATCCATTTGCCAGTGCGCCGTTGAGGTAAATCTTTCCATCGTCCACGAACGGCACAACCGCGCTACTGGTATATCCAGAGCGCACGGCCATGGCTTTGAGAGGCTGGCCATTTGGAACAGACACAGCAGAGACGTATGGTAGTGCGGCTGGTGAAAAATTTGTTCCGTCAAACGGATCTGATCCGTCAAGTGTATAGTAAATAGTAGCGCTGCTTGTGATGGTCGATATCTGCACGGTGTGTGTTGCTGAGTCCTGAACACTAAATACCGGGCTGGCCACAACCAACGTATAGACTTCGGTCAAGGGTTCCGAGTCCGTATAATTTGACATCGAAGCCTTGGCCCGCAAGGTTGTGGTCGCAGAAATATTTAAGGCTGCGCTGTAGGGCGTATTAATGGTCGTACTATCCCGGGAATAAACGATACTGGCTTGAGCTGGGATCGTCGTCAGTGTGACGGTGACGTCGTTGTTAAACGTTCCGCCTGGAGGAGTGGCTACAGGCTTGGCTACTGCTTCTATGATCGTGTAGGTGGCAGATGCGACGGTGGAGTTGATGAAGTTAACTTTTACGGCGAATGCCTTAATCGTGGTGGTACTTGCGACAGTAATCGGTGACGAGTAGCGGCTGGATAAAATGGTCGGATCAATTCCATCAGTTGTATAATAGATGATCGCATCTGGTGTGGTGGTGCTGAGAGCGACGGTCTGATTTGGGCCGTAAGACCCTTGAGAGACGCTAAATGTAGGCTTGGCCACTGATCCGTTGATCGTGTAGGTTGCTTGTACAACACCCGAGTTGGTGTAACCATCTTTGCAACCGACAGCTTTGACAGTCATTGATTGAGATACTGTTAATGCGCCGCTAGCGCTAGAGCACGTAGGTTCGCTCGATCCATCTGTGGTGTAATGCACAGTTGCGCCTGCCGTGGTCGATGACATTGAGACCGTTTGAGACGGTCCATACGTGCCTTGCGGAATTGAGAAAACTGGATCTGCTACTTTAAAAGTGAATGTTTGATCCATGACCGTTGAAGCAGTGTAGCCAGCAAGGCTCGCCTTTGCTTTGAGCCTAGTCCCGCGAGTGAGTTCGATGGCGCCCGTGTAAAGGATGCTTGGCGTCGAACCGTCGGTAGAGTAGTAAATGGTCGCTGCGAGTGGAATGGCAGAAAGTGTCACGGAAACCGTATTATTAAATGTTCGCTCAGCAGGAGTCGCAACTGGTTCAGAAACAGCGCCATTTTCGACAGGTACGATCACAAATTCGGCTGTGACCACTGTTGATGGGCGTATTTTCGTTTTTACAGTTAAAGCTTTGATCGTCTGACTGGTTAATAATGTAATCGGTGTGGTGTATTTAGCGGATTGTTCCGTTGGTGTGTCGCCATCGGTTGTATAGTAAATTTCGCCCTCAAGAGTCTTGGTGGTGAGTTCTAGTTTGGTTCCGGATTTATACGAGCCAGCGCTTAGAGAAAATGTGGGAGCTTCCGCGGTTCCGTTTGCTCCTGGCAAAAATCCTGCCCGCGTCACTTCAATGTTCGATTCGCAGCTGTTGAGGAAAAACAGGACCAGCCCAAGCTGTAATAGCCAGGCGAGGTGTTTAAAAATAACTGTGTCGACGGTCTTCACATGCCCCCCCAGACACCAATTGGATTTCCTCTACAAGCTTTATTCGGACAGGTTTCCCAAGACCTTAGCTTTAATGGCTAACCCACGGTAACCAATAGGTTTATCTTGGTCTTTTCATCTCCAGCTAACTCATTCCGCGGTGCATTTGGGGGGGGGTGATTGGTATTCAGGGATTTGATGACTGGCATGCAATATCAGTTTACATTAGACGTTCATTCGACGATCTTGCGAAACTTGTCAGATAGAAACGAAACTAACACGTCACTTTAGCAGGGCTTATCATGACGCAATACTCTCACTGTCCTAAATGCCAAGCGCTGAATATATACTTTGATGGATCGCTTTGGAATTGTCCTGACTGTGCGCATGAGTGGACAGCGGTTTCAATCGAAGTGCAATCTACTGAGTCAGATGCGAATGTTATTAAGGATGCTCGCGGCAATGTCTTAACCGATGGTGATTCAGTCACCGTCATTAAAGACCTGCGCATCAAGGGTTCGTCTTCGTCCGTCAAGGTGGGCACTAAAGTTAAAAACATTCGCCTCGTCGACTCAAGCGACGGCCATAACATCGCGTGTAAAATCGATGGATTTGGCGCGATGAATCTCAAGTCTGAATTTGTGAAGAAAGCCTAATACTAGATCTCGAACCCAAGATGGCAAGCCAATAACCGCGGAGTGAATCGATAAGGCTTATTTCCGCCGTGGGTGACTTCGTCACCGTGTTGCCAAACTTTCATCCCTACAAATCCACCAAACCACTCGCAGCCGCCAAATAACCCAGAAGAACTTCGCCACTCATTGCCAATCCCAGCATCTAGTCCAACTAAGCCATAATGCCAATACCGACTCTTTGATGCTGTTGTCTGGGTCGAAGTATTTGGAGACGACGTTGATATGTCACACCCGCTCCAAAACCATACTTGGTCCTGAACCGCGGGACCTAATCCGAAATAAAAGCTATTTCCAAGGAATTGTTCACGCCTGACTGCGAAGATCTCCCAACCGTCAGCGCTGGGGCGAATTCCACAACCCGCGTGGCCTGACATGTCACCAAGTATACGTGCGAAGTTCAGGTTGGCTGCCCAACGGGTGTTAGGATCCACAAAACGCGCAAATTTTAGACCAATTTCAACGATAAGACTTGGTCCAAACACTGGTGCTATTGCAAATTTGCGAGGATCTACTTGACGAACTTCTTCGCTGGTCAGTTCATTACTGCCAACTGTTTTTGCGCGAAAGAAGTTATCAGGGTTAGTCAACGAAGCTTTTTTAATTCCGTTCGCTTTGACACGAACCATCGTCGCTTTTTGAGCCCAGAATGTGTAAAGCATCCCAGTAATCCAACCGAATTCGGTTAAGCACGCTGGTTCTTTGACCCATTGAGCACTCTTGTAGTCGTACCACTGAAGGTCCGTCACGGCATCATACTCTGCCGCTTTTGCCTGATTTAGTAAATTATCCACGGCTTCTTGATTCACCGTGCTGCACTTACTCCACATGGGACCTGTCCCTATTCCGTAAAATACGGGACCTAACTCTCCATGATCCACAGGATCCAATCGAACAGGATCTGTCGCTGAATATCGAAATGATTGATAGCTGCATCCTGTCAATAAAATTATAAGCCCAAAGACACGAATTAACTTTCTGATTTCGCGCATTTTTTTGATCCTAATTAACTTCGAGAAGAATAATCAAATGACTAACTAAGATAAAATCTTTTCAATTATTACAGGTCCATCAGAGAAAATAAACCATAGGCTATATCGCCGAACGCAGTCTGCGTACATGCACTTACCGACAATAAATGATGACAGTAGCCCAGTGGAAGAATTGGCTCGGTCTTTAATCTCGTAAAAAGTGACAGGTATAGCCATTCGGGTTAATGACCCGTGCCCTTCCATTAATGTACATATACAATGTGCACAAATATGATGCGTTAGCTAAACCTGAATCACCCCAAGCCTAATCCCAGCACGCTGGTTACAGTGAAAACATAACAGCCTTAAATTCTCGGCCGTAGGCTCTCCGCCGTGGGCCACGGGAATAATATGATCAAAGTTAAGCCCTCTTCGTGTTCCGCACGACGTGCAAGCGCCTTTATCGCGCTGCCATACCAGATGCTTAAGTTCTCGTGAGATGTAGCGAGGATTTGATTGTTGGCGCAACTCCGACGTCGGAGTAGGGGTTACACGGCGGACATGACCGTCAGCGCCACTCTCTGATTGCTCAATGCGTTGTTTGCCAAATTTCTTTGCCCGTAAAGCAGCGACACCGACATCAGCCATTCTTGCCACAAGATCTGCTAGGCCCATGACGGCTCCCTCAGAACCAAGGAGAGACCTGACTTCTTCAAGTTTCTCTTTTAGACCTTGATCCATCACAAAGCGCACTTCGGAATGCTCGTCATCAATAATACGTTCACGTTCTTTGGGTATGACCGAGTCTCCGCCGATGGCGAGAAGCTCTTTGGTCGCGTCCCTTGCGGTATTGTTCTCAAGAAGTCCAAGAATTTTGACCTTGTCATCTTTTGCCAAGATCTTTGGACGTCCGTCTTCGGTGGTGTGACCTACGTCCCTAAAAAAGCTCTGAGCCTGGCAGATATTACTTAACGTTAGCGCTCCGGACTCGATCTTTGATTCAATCTCCGGGATTTCTTTCAGAAGGCGCATGGCCTGAATCCTACGACCCGCCTGGCCTTCACTGTACTGAAGATGCCTTACTGCATAATCAAAAAGACTCGCACACCCAAGGTCACTATAAAGGCGCCTTCGGTCTATTTCCCGTAGATGATGCAAAATCTTGGTGAGGGTCGTTCGTTCGGTCTGGGCTAGATCTTTGGCGTTGTCCAGCAACTCTTGATCTTGAAGGTGTGTGAGATTCATGACCAAACCCTCCACTAACATATGTCATCTTTCGTGGAAGGTACGAGCAAATATTTTTTGTGGCAATCTCAAACAAGCCATTGACTTGAAATGTCTTTGGCGGACTTTCAAATTCCATTAAAGTCAGAGTTGGATGAGAAAACCTATCATGCGGTCAATTTTTTCTTGATGGCAGCGAGTTCTCTTTCCAATCGATCAAGTCGGCTACTTGCATCATTTGGCTTTGTTTCGTGCAGAGCAGTTCTCAGCATACGGTTTAGTAAACTTTGATAAGGAATCCCGCTGCTATCTGAGCGTTTCTTCAGGGCTTCAATGATGTCTTGGTCGATATTGACTGTAATTTTAATTTTTTTTGATTTGCTGGCCCTAGCTCTCATTTGGCTTGTACCTTTGAGATCCAGCTGTAGATTTTTAAGTTTTGGCTGTTGCATAATAAAGGCTCCTGAACTTTCGCCAGTTGGCGCTACCAATAATTCTGATTTTTTCTCCGCGGATTGTGAAACGCGTGGTTAAGACGCGACCGTTGCTTGATTTGCCAATCCAATAAAAACGATGCTCCAAATTAGAATGCCCTTGGTCCGCCACCTGAATTCCTTTTGGGTCACTGAATGTACTTAGAGCCTCTAAAAATGACACTTTATGCTTTTGTAGATTCTCAGATTCTTTTGCTAGGTCCCATTCGAATTCCAAATGTATGACCTCCAGCCATACACATATGGCAAATTACCATATATGTATGGCTAAATCAAATTGAAGACAAGTCCGCAGGAAATCTATGGCGATCTGGGGCATGACCGCAAACGACTTAAGCTAGTTTGATGCTTACACAGATTTACAAGCAGCGTTCAATTGACCCGGGGACCAGTTAGGCCTTAGCGCTGCAAGTTAGTATTGTTTTTAATCTCGCAAAAAATGACAGGTATACCCGTCTGGGTTTTTTTGCAGATAGTCCTGATGGTAATCTTCTGCACGCCAAAATGGACCGGCGCTCGCGATTTCAGTCACAACGGGGTTTTTCCATTTTTTGGCTTTGTTTACGTTGTCGCGGACTTTTTTGGCTTCCAAGTCTTGCGTGCCGTTATAGACGAAAATAGCAGAACGATATTGGCTCCCCTTGTCGTTTCCTTGACGGTTTAAAGTCGTTGGGTCGTGCATTCTAAAAAAGAAGCCAAGGAGCTGTTCATAGCTGAGTTTTTTTGGATCAAAGAGGATTTGAACCGACTCAGCGTGTCCTGTGTTGCCGCTTGACACTTCTTTGTAGCCCGGATTTGAAGTATTGCCGCCTGCATAGCCGACTTGTATTTCAATGACGCCTGGAATTTTTCGTAGGATTTCTTCCATCCCCCAAAAACATCCGCCAGCTAAGACGGCGACCTGTTTGCCAGCAGGAATTTTGGCGGCCAAATCATGGGGCGGGTAGTTGATGGTGGACGTCCCTTGAGTAGTTTGTAGAGGAAGCTTGTCTTTTGTAGTTTTTTCTACCGACATGAAGAGCTTCTTAAACTCACCATAACCATCCCCTTCGAGACGCTCTAAAGGTATAAATTTAAGTGACGCAGAGTTGACGCAAAAGCGCTCGCCCGTCGGCTTTGGCCCGTCGTCAAAAACATGCCCTAAATGTGAGTCCGCAAGCTGGCTGCGAATTTCGATGCGCTCCATCCCTGCGGAGCTGTCTTTGCTTTTTTTGATGTTGGAGGCCACCAGTGGCTTTGTGAAGCTTGGCCAACCCGAGCCTGAATCGTATTTGTCCGTGGATGAGAATAACGCCTCCCCAGATACCACATCGACGTAAATCCCGGGTTTCTTATTGTCCCAGTATTCATTGTGAAACGGGCGCTCGGTGGCGCCTTCCTGTGTCACCTGGCATTGAAGTGGCGAAAGTTTTTTGCGTAGCTCGG
>Ga0214921_10006096_pt1 | contig 16683 bp, 15 predicted proteins | sample LL1505_MetaG_FD_177992 | JGI IMG/M metagenome (GOLD analysis project Ga0214921, IMG submission 177992) | Freshwater microbial communities from Lake Lanier, Atlanta, Georgia, United States - LL-1505 | ecosystem: Environmental > Aquatic > Freshwater > Lake | place: USA: Georgia | collected...
CTTTTTTCCTTGACAAAGCCAAAGAGGGTGTTCTTCCAATTACAGATGAGCGCATGACAAGATTCTGGTTGACTATCGAAAATGGCGTTCAATTTGTATTGGATAGTTTAGAGCGCATGCACGGAGGCGAAATCTTCGTACCTAAGATTCCTAGTTTCAAAGTTACCGATGTTGCACGCGTTGTTTGCCCAGGTGTACCCACCAAAATTATTGGAATCCGTTCCGGCGAAAAATTGCATGAAGTGATGATTACAGAAGATGATTCTCACTCAACATACGAATTTGAAGATCATTTTGCAATTCTATCTCCAGCATTATTGCAATCTGGCGTTTATAGCAAAATCGGTAAGAAGGTTGAAGAAGGATTCAGATTCTCTAGCGACAACAACAAAGTTTGGCACACAGATGAATCCTTCTTAAAGGTTTTAAAGGATCATGGGATTTTGGCTTGAACTCATACGGTAAGCAATCTACAAATCTACGTGACGCCTTAGTTGTCGGGTGGCAGGTTTGGAGAAAATCTTTAACTCAAGGTCCCAAAATTCAAGAATTTGAATCTGCAGTTGCAAAGAAGGTTGGCGCCAAGTACGCGGTCGCGGTTTCAAGTGCTACAGCTGGTTTACATTTAGCATTGTTAGCACTTGAGCTAGAGCCTAATTCTGAAGTTGCCACTTCACCGATCTCGTTTTTGTCTTCCTCAAATGCCGCGCTGTATGCAGGTCTAAAACCAAGATTTATAGATATAGACCCCGAAACACTTAACATTTCGATCGCCAAAACTTTGCGAGCAATATCCGAAGGCGATTCAATTAAGGCCTTAATTCCTGTTCATATGGCTGGCTCGGCTTGTGAGTTGGAAGAGCTCTCAAAAGTCGCCAAAGCTAAAGGTGTAGCGATAATTGAGGACGCCGCTCACGCACTTGGTGGCCACTATTCAAATGGACAACCTGTAGGAAATTGCGCATTCTCTGACATGACTGTTTTTTCTTTCCATCCTGTTAAATCTGTTACTACGGGTGAAGGCGGAGTAATCACTACCAACCGTGAGGATTTGTATCGGAAACTCTTGAGATTGCGCAGTCATGGAATAAATCAATTAGATGATCCGCTCGTCGACCTAATTCTTGGCTTTACTGATGGAAAGAAAAATTTGTGGTATCACGAAATGCAAGAGTTGGGTTTTCACTATCGTCTATCGGAAATTCAAGCAGCTCTAGGTGTGTCGCAATTAAGAAAATTAGATAAATTTATCTCGAAGCGCAAGCGTCTTGCCAAGAATTATGATCAATTGCTAATCGGCATGCCTGGAATTAAGCCGACACAGAGAATATCAAGGGATTCAAGCGCACACCATCTCTATATCCTTTTAATTGATTTTTCAGCAATGTCAATATCTAGGAACGAACTGATGATTAAACTTCGCCATGCTGGCATTGGAACTCAAGTTCACTACCGGCCTATTCCCACTCAGCCTTACTACCAAAAACAGGGGTACACCGCAAATGATCTTCCGAACGCGATGGAGTACTACTCGAAATGTCTAAGCATTCCACTCCACCCTAATCTAAGTAAAAAGGAACAAAGAAAAATCATTCGACAGTTATCTCAAATACTATTGTTGAGTTGAATGGTGCCGTAAACGCTCCTCTAACCACGAAATCAGTTGAGTGCCGTCAGAAATGACCGGAAAACCATTATGTGTCTCAGGGAGATAGTAATCATCCTTGTACGTATCTATAAAAGTAGCTGGGGTTTTCAGTTCTCGTCCCACGACTACCGGAGAAGTAAATGGGATCCCAATTATGCAATCCACGCTACTCGCGATTCCATATAAATTTACATCCGGCTTGAGAATCTTTAATAGGCCATCTGCTTCGTAGGTGTCTAGCAAACGGGTATATTCCCGTGAATGACTTGCCTTGATGTCTCTCTTCGGTTTGACTAGCAAATTGATTCTTGGTTTGTTCTTGGTCGACAGTTGTGAAGTTACTTGTACTATTTCGGACAGGTTTGCACACATTCTTTCTGAAGTGTAGTAGGTGTCTGCATTCTCAAATGGTGTGACATCGAAGTAAGCTAAATAGAACTCAGAGTTATGCCGACTAAGCAATTCAGGTTTCACAAACAATATTGAACCTACGGCTTTAACGTTGGTAATGCCATCTGAGATCAAGAAATCCTTGGAATTTAGATCCCAAACGTAGTGCATGTCTACACTCCGATTTAGGCTCTCGCTGAAAATCGGCCTCTCTAATGTAAATCCCTTTTTCAAGATCGGCTGTGAATTTGTCGAATACCAAAACATTCTTCTGTCAAACGAAGAATTTGAAATTTTAAATGGTGCCGGCAGATTATTCATTGTCGACTGAGTAGTAATTAATGTAACTTTCTCGGCCTTGATCGTATACCAAACGGCAAGCTCGAATAGAAAGTACATTACTTTCAAGTTTGCTCGCAAATTTGAATCCGAGGGAATGGTCCATTTTTTAGTTGCTCTGTCAAACAGTTTTATCACTTCGATTCTCTGCGAATTTTCTAGACTATTCAGAAAGATGTGAATTGGGATACTTCTTTTGAATGATTCCGATTTTTTCTTGAAAAATCGAAATGATTTAGTTTCAATGAGAATTTCGCCAGCGGGAATATCAAACCTTGATTCTCGAAAGAATGAAATTAAGGTTTCCGGCGTCTTTCCCTGAAAAATCTGTTCCTGACTTAATGACAGTACGCACACAGCTGGGATGGGTCTGGTGCCCCAACTACTCGACACAGTCCGCAACCTGATTATTGATTTTAGTGCAAAATTTACAGACTTGATTGACGTTCTTGTTGCTGCTCTTTTTGAAATCAATCTATCCACAGTCTTAATTTCTGTCATTTTTCGATTCTGTGCCTTATATAAAATTATTTTTTCAGCAAGATTTATGAACTCTTGATTGGTTTCCATTCTTCTCCTGCCTAGATTTCCTACTCGAGCATCCGTGTCATTGCACGATACTATCGGGGTGTGGAACACGAGAAGCCCCATTTGTCTGTCAAAATTATTGACCTTGGTGTCGCGGAGGTGGATCTAGATATTTACCTAAGTTGGTTACAAGATGTGGATGGTAATCCTTTTATTGAGTCTGTTCGAATAGATTATTCGAAGTCGGAATTAATTGAATTCCTGTCCAATAAACTTGGCCGCTCAGATGTTAAATTTTGGGGAATCTTCACGAGTCTCGGCAAATTCATTGGAACTGTAAAACTTGATCCGATTGACCTCACCCAAGGCACGGCTTGGCTTGGGATAATGATTGGGGACACTTCGGAGAGAGGTAAGGGTTTAGGTTTATTGGTGCTGGAACAAGTCGATCAATACGCCCGTTCTCACAACTTAAAGGAACTTTTTCTCGGAGTGGACAAAAGGAATACACCCGCGATCAGACTTTACGAAAAGTCAGGTTTCAACATAGTTTCTGAAGATGAGAAATCTTTGATTATGAGCAGAATCTTAGGTTAATCACCGAACTTTGAATAATGGTTGCAAAGGTTCGACTTCTAATTTGCCTTTAAGTGTCCCTTGCTCCAAATTTTCTTTTAGCCTTGAAAGAATTCGGGCATAAGCGTGCCCAATCTTTTCAATGACTTTATCCGTATGAGAAGTTGTAACGTTATGAGTTCCTAGAACAAGTATTCCCTCTTTAAAGCATTCTTGCATAAAGTACGTCTTTATTTCGATGGCTGTGGCAGCTTCATGGTCCTTCCAGGTTAGGAAGCGCCAAGTTGGGTGACCCGAAAGTTCTAGAATTTGGTTTAAGTGGTTCTCATCTAAAAGTTTTTGAGTTGTCTCATTTAACAATTTGCCAGCCTGATTTAACTTTGGGACGACTTCGTCTTTTTGATGCCTTGTAAGTACTTCGTTCGCAGCGGCAAGAGACAGCAATTCTCCTCCAAAGGTGCCCGAAAAGAAAATTTCATTCATTTCGTTCATTATTTCTTTATTACCCACTACTGCAGAAAGTGGGTAACCATTGGCTAAACCCTTCCCGAGAGTTGTCAGATCAGGCATGACTCCGAATAGCTCTTGAGCGCCTCCTCTTGAAAATCTGAAACCGGTTATGGTTTCATCAAAAATAAGTACTGCACCATTTTTTGTACAAAGACTGCGAACATTTTCCAAGAAACTTGGTTCAGGCCATACCGAATTCATGGGTTCTAAAATTACTGCTGCTACTTCTCCCGGGTGTTCTAAAAAAATATTCTCTATTGACTTGCTGTCATTAAATGTAAATGTCTTGGTGAGATTTGAAACAGCACTCGGGACTCCTTTGTTCCGAGTGGTGGCCCCTATATACCAATCTTGCCAGCCGTGATAACCGCAAACCGCAACCACGTTCCTTCCGGTATATGCTCTAGCCAATCTGATTGCTGCCGAGGTTGCATCAGATCCATTTTTTCCAAATCTCACTTGCTCAGCACTTGGAACTAAATCTACGATTCGTTCAGCTACTTCGTATTCAATTTTTCCAGGTAGTGAGAAAATCGTTCCACGCCTGATTTGTTTACTGACAGCCCTACTCACTTGAGGATCCTGGTACCCAAGAGTTATCGATGCCAATGCGCTCACCAAATCAACATATTTGTTTCCATCAATATCCCATGTATAGCAACCCTTGGCCCGTGCCATATAAAGTGGAGAGATGCCAACAGGATACTGTGTTCTTGACTTGCTAAATGTCTGAGACCCAGTCGGGATAACATTCTCTGCAATAGATAGGTGTTTTTCAGAATTCTTGTACCTTGAGTTAGTCATGTTCTGGTTTCCAGTCTTTGAGTGCTTCATTTCGCAAGTCTCCGGAGAGTTTATTTTGCGCTTCTGGATTATTCTTTAAATACTTTAGCACTTCTGGTATTTCAAGTAATTTTGATTGAGTTTTTTCAAAAGCAACCACTCTCCGAATAAACTCAAGATCTTCTGGATAATCGACTGTCCATCTTTCCCTTTGCATTCCTAGATTTGATCCAAAATTTTGTATTTTGAATTGAGAAGGTCTCGAATAAAGTCCCAGAGTTACATGTTCTCGTTCCACAGTTGAAAGATTGAGTTTTGCAAGATTCCGAAACGCATGGGTGCTCACAATTTCAATATCTAGCCCATCGGGGAAGCTTGGCTCAATCACGTTAGAAAGATAGTCTAAATCTGAGTTGGTGAATTGCCGAATCATCTCGTCCAGTAAGTCGGGCATCACCAATGGGCAGTCACCTGTTATTCTAATAAAATAGGAAGGGTCATAGGTGTCAAGCACCTGCAGAAAGCGTAGAAGTACATTATTCAGAGGCCCTCGGAATACTGGTTGCGAAACCGAATTCAAGTAGTCGGAAAGTTCGTTGTCGGACTCTTCAGTTGAGGTCGCCACCACAATTTGATTTACTTCTTTAGAATTCTTCACTCTTTCGATTTGGTATTTAATCATGGGTTCGCCATGAAGGTCTGCCAATACTTTGCCCGGGAATCGAGTGGAATTCATTCGGGCTTGGATCACAACTAAATTTGAACTCATCTATTTAATTCGCTCCACATTCTTGGATCAGCAGCGAATTCACTCACTTGTGAAACGTGAAAAGAGATATCCTCTCGATTGATTTGTAGTGATTCTATATTTTGCTTATATTGTTCAAAATTTTCAGCACCGAGAACCACTTGGGAAGCCCAGACAATTCCTTTGGCATAATTTATACATAACTCTCTTTCGCTGATTCCATTTTCCCTTGCACATTTCTCTATTTCCATTCTTGAACGAATGATTTCGTTCAAATTCTTAGGGACTACTCTTGGAGCTCCTAAGAGTAAACCTTGCAAGAACACAGACCTAACTTGGAAAATTACTCCACTTTCATAAAGACTCGTCAAGTTTGGTGACGAGATTTTTCTTCGGTCCACTATGTTTTCGGGTAATTGGAAGAGGCTCATTCTAGGAAAGATTCTTACAGCCTCTAAAATTTCTGATTCCTGATAGCAAGAAATACCTACATGCTTTGCAGTTCTTGAATCTAGCAACTCATCTATAGCCCTATCTATATACTTAGAGTTCTCCCCAAAAGCATCCTGGGTACCATGCAATAAGATGGCGTAGGCTTTTTCTTGATTTAATGTGCTCAAAGAGTCTTCCACTGAGTTTAAGAAATTTTCTACGCTGGTATATGCTGATGGTGGCACCTTAACAATTAGTCTTTCGAATTGTTCTCCTTCTAGAATTTGGCCGACTTTTTTTTCCGCCCCGATGTAGCTCGGGCTCGTTTCTAGGAAGACATCATTTCGCCTTAAAACATCACTAACAATCTTTTGGATTTCTTGATCTTTTACCCGAGACTGTCCGACTCCATATGGAAGACCGAAATTGGCAGTTCCTACTACAAGCTGTTTGCCAAGAGGGGACATCCGAAAAGAATAGCCCAGTTCGGACTTGAAGCAACCTCTTTTGATTCATGGATTACGACGTAGTGTTCTCTTGACCCTTGCTAGACTTAAGTTACTAGCGAATGGCGGAATTGTGACTACCAAGTTTGAAAGAGACCAGGCCGGATTCCTCAGGGTTACCCCATTGCCGGATAAGAGTGACCTGGCCGCATATTATGCTTCCGATTACTATCAGAATCCCCATGGGACCTATAGCCAAGAATACTCCGCAGAGGAAATTGAACATAAGAGAATTCGTTGCAACTTTATTTTTCGGGTGGCTACAGAATCTTTTAATGAGTCCGGGTCTTTTCTGGACGTCGGATGCGGAGAAGGATTCTTATTGGACTCCTTCCAAAGCCGGGGATGGAAATCGCTTGGGCTTGATTTCAGTCGCTTTGGAATAGAAAAATTTAATCCTCATCTTGTAAGTTCCTTTATAGAAGGAGATATATACGACTCCCTTGAGTTATACAAAAGCCAGAAAATTGAATTTGACTGTGTTAATTTGGGAAATGTCCTAGAACATGTACTGGATCCTCTCGCCCTATTAAACTCAATCGCTTTCTTATTGAGCAAAAAAGGGGTACTTGTTATCACTGTACCTAATGACTTTTCCCAGTTACAGCTAATGCTTGCAGAAACAGGTGCTATAGCCGATAGGTATTGGATCAAGATCCCAGACCACCTAAATTATTTTTCCTATCAGTCTCTCTGGTCACTGGTTTCTCAATCTGGATTGGTGCCGATTGATGTCTTTGCTGACTTCCCTATTGAGTGGTTCTTAGCCAACGAAAGTTCAAATTATTCTAAAAACAAGGCTGTCGGCACATTTGCTCATTCTGCTAGGGTGAAATTAGATTCATTTATTACCGACCAAGAAGATTTTGAAGCAGTAAAAAAATTCTGGTCTGCAATGGCTCAAGTCGGTCAAGGGCGCACCATTACTCTACTGTGTCAGAAATTAAACAATTCATGAGAGTTGGGGTAGTTGCAGATATTCATGCAAATAGTGTCGCTCTTTCGGTGGTTGTAGATGAACTTCACAACCAAGGTATTGAAACTGTAATTGTCGCCGGAGACACGGTGGGCTACTACTACAATATTTTGGAAGTGCGCGATTTATTGTCCGATTTTAACTTATTTGAAGTAAGGGGCAATCATGAAGATCGACTTCTGAGTGATTGTCAATCAGAGTTAGAGGAATACGAGAAGAAGTATGGATCGGGGCTCAGAAGAAACAAACTCGACTTGGATGGAACCGGTTTGGATTATGTTCGAAATCTAAATCATCCACTTGAAATTAATTTAATCGGTCGAAAGATTATGATTGCACATGGATCGCCTTGGGACATCAATGAGTATATCTATCCAAACTCCAACCCCCTACTTTGGGAAAGATTTCTTGAGTTGGAAACAGATATTCTCATTTTGGGGCACACCCACCACCAGATGTTTAGAAAGATTGATGGGGTGATAATTATCAATCCCGGTTCTGTAGGACAAAACCGATCAGCAAGGTCGATGGCAGACTGGGCCATTATTGACTTGTTAGCTATGTCGGTTGAATTTAGAACTACTCCCTATTCATCACACTCTCTGGTTGACCAATGCAATAAATACGACCCCGGCTTGGAAATCCTCACACGACACTTACTTCCGGAGCAAGAATGATTCGGTTTTACGTTTCAAGCATTGGTGGTGACATCGCTCAGTCAATAGTAAAAATAATTTCTGAATGTGTAGATTCTTGCCTAATAATCGGCACCGATTTGAATGCTGAGAACTCCGGGAAAGCATTAGTGGATGTGTTTGAGATTTCTCCAGCGGCAGATGATACAAATTATCTTTCCTGGTTGAGTTATTTCTTGGGACATCACGCTATCGATTACTTTCTACCAGTCAATGAAAAAGAGTTACATGCGCTTGCTTCGATGACTGCCGGGGAACTGGAGCAAATGCTTGGTGCTAGCAAATTGATTTGGGCTGGGCGAGACTCTGTCAAAATATTCGAAGACAAGATTCAAACAAGCAATTTCCTAAATGGTATTGGGGTCAAAACTCCTAAGCACTACTTAACCCATGATGATGTCAGATCTGATGACTATCCAGTGATTGTCAAACCTAATCTAGGTGCTGGATCAAGAAACTTGTTTAAATGTAATACAAAACTTGAACTTGAAGCGGCACTTCGATTTGTATCCAGCCCAATAATTCAGAAGCATATTGGAGATACAGAGAATGAATTTACCGCAGGGGTTTTTAGAAATGTGGATGGAGACACTAAGGTAATTAATTTTCGGCGAAAACTAATTGCTGGGGCTACTGGTTGGGCCATGGTGGTTCCCAACTTAGAAATCGAGGCCATTTGTAAGAAAATTGCATCTTCTATAAGTCTTATCGGTTCGATAAATGTTCAGTTTCGTATCGATGAGGGTGAACCATCTGTCTTTGAAATAAATGGTCGCTTTTCTTCAACCGTCTATATGAGGCATTTGCTAGGGTTTCAGGATTTACTTTGGTCTCTTGGTCTTCGTGATTCTTTTCCCACGTTTGACCATTCTCGGATTGCGGGTAAAGAGACTATTAAATTGAATAATTTTAAGATTTGGAAATGACCTTGAAAGTCGCTTTGCTTTCAGATCCCACTTTCGACTCCGGATTGGGTCATTTGTCACGACTTGTTGCAGTAGGGCAAGAATTGAAAGGGAGGGGTGAAAGTTACTGCTTCCACCCTTTGTCTGAGTTTACGCCCCGTCAAGTTGAGTTCCTCGCAGTTAATTCACTCAATACTCGCTGCTTGTGTCATGGGAAACCAGACATCTCAGTCGTAGATACTTACAATAAAGATTATCATCTAAACCTTAATCGCTCCTCAGCTGGTCAGATCATCCAACTTGTGGACGAATTTACTCCGTATGGAAAATGTGATGGCTTGATTGAAGTTAGCCCTATTCCCACGTTAAGAACTTACCCTGAGGGACTCCAAGTTCAGAAATTTCGAGATTCTCCTCTTTTTCGGGATGAGATTTACTTATTAAGTGCCGAAATTCGACCGCGGCCGAGTGGAAACAATAAATGGTTTCTCACCTTGGGTGGGGTGACAGATTCAAAATACAAAGAAGTTTTAACATTGCTTCATCGTGTCCTAGGAAATTCACTTCGTGATTTCACCATTGGTACCGACTCCATGTCGGTAATAAACTTCGCCCGTGGACTTGGCGTTGCCAGTTCAAGTCCAACCCAAGATTTGACATTTATTTGCCGTAATTTTGATTTTGTCATTTCAGCTGCAGGAGTAACGGCTTGGGAGTTTTCATTCTTAAAATTTCCTGGTTTTGTCATTAGCGTTATAGATAACCAAGAATTCCAACTAGATTATTTGTTGAGTAATGGCTTCCGTAATGGACTCAGCTTAGTGGGTGAAAAAGTAGACCTAGCCCTACAGAATTGTTTACAAAAAGTGACTGATTACGATTCGAGAGTTCCTATGGGAAATGGTCGCGAAAACGCTTACTTATTCTTTCAGCAATTTGTTAGTTCTTAATACTTATTCGAAGGAATCTGACTCTATTCCCTGGCCTCTTTCAATTGTTGTTCTCGCGCGTGTCCCAATAACCTTTTCTAGGAATTTTGGCTGTAGTCCAATATTCGGCCTTACAACAACCAAGTCCTCTTTTTTGATTAGTTCTCCGGCTTGAATTGTAGTATTGGCGACTACAGATCTGCGGTACTTCAAGTACCCCATCTCTGCTTCAGATGGTCCGTCTTGAATGATCCCCATCGATTTTTTTGCATTCTGGCATTTCATCACAAAATCTTTGAGCTGTGAAACTGGGAGTGAAAATGTTGAATCAACTGACGTGTCATCATCATCAAGTTTCACATGTTTCTCGATAATCGTCGCTCCTAGTGCAACTGCCGAGATACTTGCTAGGTCCCCTTCTGTATGATCTGAAAATCCTACGGGGACTTTGTACTTCTCCGAGAGATATTCTATTGTTTTAAGGTTTAAGTCTTCGAATCGAGCAGGGTATGATGTAGTGCATTTCAAAATGGCAAACTCTGGAACTCTAAGGGAGTTTAAGAAATTAACAGTCTCTTCAATTTCCGATAAGCTTGCGAGTCCGGTGGAAAAAATTATTGGTTTGTTGGTTGACGCTATTCGAGTGAATAATTGTTGATAATTTATTTCGAACGAAGCCACTTTATAGGCGGGCACATTTAAGGTTTCCAGAAAATCTACATCGCTTGGTCCAAACGGGCTTGAAAATACGGAAATACCTAGATCCCGACCTGCGTTAATTAGTGGAGCTACCCAATCTCGAGGTGTTTGACCCTGGGAGTAGAGATCGTAGAGAGTGCGTCCCTTCCAGGGTCCATCCGTGACTATGTACTCACTTCTGCTTGAGTTAATTGTTAGAGAGTCAGCTGAGTAGGTCTGTAGTTTGAATGCATTTACTCCCGCCGCAGCACACTTTGAGAGTAGTTCCAACGCCTTATCAAGTGAGCCTTGGTGGTTCCCAGACATTTCCGCGATAATGTATGGAGGAAACGCGCTTCCAATTTCTACTCCAGCAATTTTCATTTTGGCTCCACTCGGTTGAACGAAGTCTACACTGAGGCGCCGCAAGTTTACGAGAAGGGCCGATCTGGTGAAGATATTAATTATTGGAGGCACTCAGTTTATCGGGCGACATCTCTCATTTGCATTACTGAAGGCCGGGCATCAGGTTGTTCTTTTTCATAGAAATAAGCCCGTTCATTCTGAGTTTTCGGCGTTTAAGCACATTATTGGAGACAGACGCTTGCCCTTGGACACAAAGTTGGCTGGTGATTTCGATTTACTTATTGACACATGCGCTTTTGAACCCGTTGATTTAGATTTATTATCTTCCATAAGTTTCAGGAAATATGTGTTTATTTCATCTGTCGCTGTTTACGGGTCCGAAATTCCAGAAGGCCAAATGGAAGATGCAGCCAAAATTTCTACGGATGCTATGGAATATTCGAACTCTTCTGTTAATAGTTATGGTCAGCTTAAGAAACTTACCGAGGACTTGGTTGTGGAAAGATATCCAAACTCAATCATTCTAAGGCCATCTGTTGTCATCGGGCCTGGAGATAATTCAGGTCGCCTTGAAAAGATTTTTGAAAAGCACGTTCAAGGCAACTCCCTATGGGCGCCAATTTCCCTGGATAACTCGCTAGTTACCCAATTTATAGATGTTCGAGACTTGGTGCAGTTGAGTTTAGAGATAATTTCTAGGGGCTTGACAGGTTCATTTAATTTGGTTGGGAAGACAACAAAATGGAATGACTTTTTAACGTCAATTGCGGCGGTGGCCGGCTTAGGTTTAATGGATAAAGATTGTGAAGTTTTCCCGTTATGGGATACAACTAAGTCGAGGGGATTGAGAACTCTTCAGAGTTCATACAACTTTATACGCGATTATAATTTCACCACACTTGGGGTTTCGTTGGAAGACTGGTTTTATGAATATCAAATCTCCGTAAAGACCTCAAAAACTAATCCAGTACAATCAGACCTGCGGGAGTAGCCAAGTGAACGGCGACAATTCCTGATTCACCGTCATTGGCTGAAGGGTTTACCCATTCGATGTTGACATCACCAAGCGAGGCAAGGATGTCGTCCTTGAACCAAGAATCAGCAAGTTGATCTTTATCAGCAATGACAATCTTTTCGATTTCAGCTAACGGTGTTCCATCTTGAGATGGGTGATCTGCTGAAAGCCACTGAATGAAGAATGGGAATTCACGTGTATCGGCAATCTCTTTCACACCAATTTGCTTCCACTTTAGATCCGAACCATTTGGACGTGTGCGATGACCTTCAACTGCATCACGGCCAAACTTCGCTGCAATCGGTGCGATGTCTTTGGTGCTGAAAACCCAGGTAAACCAACCGCCACCTTCGTTTGCTTTCTTTGAGACTGCTTTACCCCACGGTGTTTGTTCTGTTGCTGGGTGATCAAGAGGGCATACAACTTCGATGTATTGACCGTTCTTCAATGATGCAGTGAAGTTACGTGTTCCAAAGCGTGGGTGAATACCACCATCAACGAAGGTGCTGCCGAGGCGCGAACCTAAGCGTTGTACTGTGTCAGCTAGTTGATCGTGGGAAGTCACATAAGAAACATGGTCTAGACGCATGGTGGAATTCTGCCGTATAGCAAGGGGTGCTCATGACCACCCTCAAGGGCTGGTTTAGCTAGCTATTTGCGCGCCAATTGGCACATCAGCGCTTCGCAGGTAACCAGTGGAGCGGCATTGCGTGCCAAGTTAGAGCGGGCCTCCATAAGTGCGTTGATTTTCAAGATTGTCGAATGCTCTGGGTGAGATGCCGCATAAGCCTCAATCTCTTCCCGCATATCTGTATTAATCATCGAATCAGTATTGCCTGATTGCACCATCATGACATCGCGGTAGAAGGTCGCAATATCAAGAAGTGCACCATCAATTGAGTCGCGGACCATTCGGGTAGAACGTGACTTCTGTTCTTTCTCAAGTTCCTTAATTGCTTTGGCTCCACCTGTCGCCATTCCGCGGCCAGTAGCACCTTTTCCGTAGGCCTCTTGAAGTTTCTCAATTTCTTTTTCGTCTCGTTCATCTGATGATGAGTTGGCTTCAGCAGTCGCAATATCTACAAGGGTTTGTGCTGCTTGAAAGGCTGCAGCAAGGGAGCCCAATTGAAGTGGAAGTTGCATAATGAGCTTGCGGTTGCTGCGCACTGATTCGTTAATCGCTAAATATTTTGCTCGGCCAATGTGTCCTTGGCTTACACGAGCCGCGAAGTCGGCCATTGTTGGGGCGATGTTGTCACGATTGATGAGAACTTTTGTAACAGCTTCGAGAGATGGTGTGCGCAGTTGTAGGTGGCGACAACGTGAACGAATCGTTGGCAATACATCATGAAGTGTGGGTGCACATAGCAACCAAACAGTTCTGGTTCCTGGTTCTTCGATAGCTTTAAGAAGCGCGTTGGCCGCTGATTCTGTAAGCCGATCAGCATCTTCCATGACGACTACTCGCCATCCACCCATAGATGGTGCCCATGCAACACGTGTAAGGAGTTCGCGCACTTCTTCAACTTTGATTGAGAGGCCTTCTGTGCGAATGATTTCTACATCCGGATGTCCGCTGGTCTTGGCTGCATTGCAATCAGAGCAGGTGCCACAACCATTTTTGGGGCAGATAAGTGCTTGTGCGAAAGCGACTGCAGCTGAAGAACGGCCTGATCCTGGAGGTCCTGTAAAGACCCATGCATGCGTCATTTCTTGTGATTCTTCGCTTGTGCGTGAGGCAGCGACTGCGCCTTGGAGAATTTCGATGATGTGTTCTTGACCTACGAGGTCATCGAAGACGGAAGTCATTTACTTTCTAAATCTTTTCTTCTTAACGTTTTCTGCATTGCGCTTAAGTGCGGGAAGTTCAGCAACTCGAGCAATGATTTGTGTGTGAATCTCTTCAACGGATTGTGTGCCATCGACAACGAAGTAGCGCTCTGGATCCATCATGGCGATTTGTAGGAACTCTTGGCGTACGCGTTCGTGGAATTCGGTTGGTTCTGCTTCTAGGCGATCACGTGATTGAAGGCGACCGAGTCCGATTTCTGCAGGGACATCGATAAGGATTGTGAGCGTTGGATACAAACTTTCTGTTGCCCAACGGCTGATGCGTGCAACTTCACCTGGGTTGAGTACGCGGCCTGCGCCCTGATATGCAGCAGATGAGTCGAAGTAGCGATCAGAGATAACAACTTTTCCTTCTGCAAGACCTGGGCGAATAACGGAGAAGACATGGTGTGCGCGGTCTGCTGCATAGAGAAGTGCTTCAGCTCGTGGGCTGATGACTCCGGTTTCATGACCAAGAAGAATCTTGCGCAAATCTTTTCCGAGTTCTGTTCCGCCGGGTTCGCGAGAGAGAACAACGTTTTCGCCTTCTTGTTCTAGCCACTTTGCAAGAAGTTGTGACTGTGTTGATTTACCGGTTCCTTCGCCGCCTTCGAATGCAATAAAGATTCCTTGTGTAGGGGCTCCGGTGATTGCACCAAGTTCACCTTGTAGGGCTGCAAGGATGTCGGACCAGAGAGAAACATTGGGGCGGTCTTTCATCTGGTGATACGAGATAGAACCAATGAGAGCTGCAATAAGACCTGCAAGGAGCATGGTGATTTGTGCTCCGTTGTAGTCGAGTGCAACGTTCTGGAATTCGTAGTGGTGCTCACCGATTGTGGCGGCGATGATTGGTGCAATAGCAAGGACTGCTACCAAAGTGATGCGGATCAGCGATTGCACGAAGGCGAAGGTGCGCCCGCGAACATCATCGTGTACTTCCATGCCGAGCATGGTGAAGCCGGTAACCCAGGTGATGCCGCTAAAGGCGCCAAGGATGATCACGATAAATATAGAAAGGGTTAAGTTTGATATCGCAGCAAGAAGGACAAGGAAGATTCCTGCCGTGGAAAGAGATGCACCAAATAAACGGCGGCGTGAAAACTGTGCAAATATCTTGGGGCCGAATGCAATACCAATTGCAAGTCCTGTAAAGACAGAACCAAATAGAACACCGTATGCAGCATCTCCTCCACCAAGGTCTCCTACGAATGTGCGAGCAAGTCCGATAACAGCGCCAGCTGCTGAGAATGCGCCGACCATTCCGATGATAAGACCGCGGATGATTTTCGAATCTGAAACGGTCTTCCAGCCTTGAATAAGTGATTGTCCAACATTTTCATTTTTGCTTGATTTAGATGCAGCACCTTTTGGAATCTCTTTAAGTCCGCGGATTGTCCATGCGGCAAAGAGGAATGAGAGTGCGTTGATATAGAGAGCGATATCAACAGAGTTACTTGGTAGGAGTGGGCTAACAGCTGCGATTGCACCGGAGAGAAGTGTGAGTAATGAGAAGAGAATTGCAGCAATTGGTGCCGTGCCATAGGCGGCTAGAAGTGAAACTTGGTTTGCGTTCTCTAACTTATCGCGTGGAACAAGGTTGGGAACTGATGCTTCCTTTGCAGGTGACCAGAAGAGCGTGAGGCACTCGACCAAGATCATGGCTGTGTAGAGCCAGAAGTATGTGTGAACGATTGGGATAGAGATGTAGAGAGCTGCTCGCATGATGTCGACTGAGACCATGAGGCGGCGGCGATCAAAGCGATCGGCGATTACACCTGCGATGGGGCCGAGAAAGACTGCGGGCAATAGGCGAGCAATAAAGACACCAGCGATTGCGAAGTTTGCAGTTGCATAAGAGCCGCCTGAAAGTTGTTGTGCGAGCGCCGTAGTTGCAAGAAGGCCGAGCCAATCACCAAGGGATGAGAAGAGCATCGAGTTCCAGAGCTTGCGAAAGGCTGGGATTGCCAAGACGCTGCGGCGTGCATCCGGTGCGGGAGCAGCGGGGGTTGGCAGGCTTGCAGGCATGGGTTGAGTCTATCGGGCGCAGGTGTCGCGCCTAGAAAGGGCTAAAAGAGGCTTCTTACGCTCTCTTCGAGTGAGTACTTGGACTCAAAGCCCATGGCGGTCTTGGCAAGGGTTACATCTGCGCAGAGGAAAGCTGGGTCGCCTGCGCGGCGATCTGTTTCGATGACTTGGGTATCTAGCTTGTTGGTTGCCTCAAGGACAAGCTTGATGATCTCTCGCACTGATGCACCGCGGCCTGTGCCGATATTCATGGTGTCAGGCAATTTGGTTGTGGCATTTGCTGCAGCTAAATGTGCGCGAGCGATATCGCGGACATCGACATAGTCGCGGATACATGTGCCATCTGGTGTTGGGTAATCAGTGCCGAAGATTGTTGGTGCTTCACCTTTATTGAGTTTGCCTAGAACGATTGGAACTAGGTTTTCAACTGAGTTATCGAGGAGTTCGGGAGCTGCAGCGCCTACTACGTTGAAGAAGCGAAGTGATGTGCCGTGGTTACCGGGTGTATTGATAAATGCAGTGACTGCTGATTCTGCTTGGTACTTGGAGTCACCGTAAGGAGAGATGGGTGCCTTTGGTCCATCTTCTTTGCAGGGATCCATTGAATCTGGGCTGCCGTAGACAGCAGCAGTTGATGAGAAGATAAATTTCTTTACATTGTTGCGCTTTGCGATTGCAATGAGTTCTGTAGTTGCTTCAAGGTTGACTTGGAAGTATTCATCTGATTTCTCCATTGATTCACCGACTGCCTTAAGGGCGGCGGTGTGGACGATGCCATCGATCTTGTGGGTGCGAATTACA
>Ga0214921_10006097_pt1 | contig 16683 bp, 16 predicted proteins | sample LL1505_MetaG_FD_177992 | JGI IMG/M metagenome (GOLD analysis project Ga0214921, IMG submission 177992) | Freshwater microbial communities from Lake Lanier, Atlanta, Georgia, United States - LL-1505 | ecosystem: Environmental > Aquatic > Freshwater > Lake | place: USA: Georgia | collected...
TTAAAGTACCTTTATGTAATTCTTTTGAAGGTATTAGTTATTTAGATTTATTTTTTCCTTTAGAATTAAATATTAATAAAAAAAAACTATATTTTCAACATTTTATGCAAAAAATATTTTTATCTCAATCAGATTTACCAATAGATTTTTTTATTCAATTAGAAAATTCGATTAAAAAAATAGATGATCATACATTTTTAAATTTTGTTGATTTAAAAACATATGAAAAGGAAATATGGAAATATTTAGAAACGTTTAATGATAACATTTTAACTATTAATTATTTAGAAACTATTAAACAATTATGGGAAGTATCTAATTTATATTTAAATTATGGAATTTATTTAATTTATACGCACCATGAATTTACAAATAAATCTATTAAAACTTATCAAAAACAATTTAATATTCAAAAAAAACTTATTACAGTATCTAATTTTATAAAAACTGTTAAATATTCAATTAATTCGAGTAATTTATATAATTATAATGAGCATTATAGTAAATTAAATAATAATAAAGCTCAAATTATTGAATTAAAAATTGGGTACAAGTATTTTTTAAAAGTACCATTTTCAGAAACATCAAATTTGCAAAGTAATAAATTTTTTCAAATAGATATTTTAAATATATCTAATGGTATAATACATACTTCTAATAATAAAGCTTATATTTTCAATAATTATGAGTGGTATTTTTATTTACCTAATTTAGAAATAAATTTTGATATAATAATATTTAATTTAATAAAATCTAAAGAAGTTTATGAAGAAATATTTGAAAAAACAAATTTAAAAATAGAAAAGATACATACAAATAAAATATTAGAATATTATTATGATGATAATGAATGTTCTTTAATTTATATGAGAAAATTTTTTGAAAATGAATTTGATGATTTAACTATTTTATCTAGAAACAATTATTCTATTACATTTTTTGATTATATTATTCAAAAATATTCAACTAATATTGAAGATATAACTAAAATTTATAAAATATTATTTGATAATTATTCTTATCCAATTAAACAAAATAAATTAACAAGTTCATTTGATTTTATATTATATTTTTCTTTAATTAATTTAGATTATATTATTAAAGATATTACAGCTGATAAAATTTTTATAGAAAATAATATAAATGAATTAATTCCATTTAAAGTTAAAACATTATTTTATAACTTAATACAATTTTTTTATTCTATAATAAAAAAAAATAATTATCAAATATTATATTTTAATCAAAAATTTTTTAATGACTATTTACATCGTTGTGTTTTAAAAAATATATTATTTTCTGATAAAAATTCAAAAAGTCATTTAATAAATTTATTATTTTTATCTAAAATTAATCCAATCCAAAAAGAAAAAATAATTAATATTTTAAAAAATACTTTGTTATGTATTGATGTTGCTAACCGATTAACTTGGAATAATCTTCCAAAAAAATTAGGATATTTAGAAATATTTTATAATAATAAAGATTTACTTATTACTGTTGATAAATTAAATAAAAATATTTTTAATGATACACTTGATACAAAATTAAAAAAAGTAATTGAAAATCCATTTGAAATGTTTAAATATTTAAAAAAAGAAAAAGATTATATTAAATGGATTAAATTTTTAGGTCCATTAAATTTAGAATTATTTTATACACCAATATCACTATCTACATATGAATTAAAACATTTAGGAATATTATTATATTTATTAAATAATATAGAAGAACAAAATATTAAAGAATCATCTTATATAACATTTATTAATTATGCACAAAAACATAATAAATTAATTTTGGATAATAATAGAATTAATCTTAAAATTAAAGAATATTTTAATTATATTAAATGTGCAATTAATTTAGGTTTTCTTGCTAAACATTTAACATTTAATTTTAATGATATTAAATTAGATGATGATTCTGAAAAAAATATAGAACTTCCTAAAACACAAGATTATTTAAAATTAAAAGAAGAAATTAAAAAAATAACTAAAAAATATAATAAATATAAATCAAAATATATTATGATTAAAAATTCAGAACAATCTATAGAAATATTATCTGATACAAGTATTTTAAAAAATATATTAAAATAAAATATTATATATATTATATTATATATAACCATGCAACTTTTTGTTAAAACACTTACTGGTAAAACTATTACTCTTGAAGTCGAACCATCTGACACTATTGATAATGTAAAAGCTAAAATTCAAGATAAAGAAGGTATTCCTCCCGATCAACAAAGATTAATTTTTGCAGGTAAACAACTTGAAGATGGAAGAACTTTATCAGATTATAATATTCAAAAAGAATCAACACTTCATTTAGTTTTACGTTTAAGAGGTGGTCGTCCACATGGCCGTTCACATGGCAGTTCACATCACTCTTCGCAATCTAGCTTATCTGTGCCATCTGCGCCATCTGCACCTATGAGCGAAGAAAGAAAGGCAGAACTTCTAGCACTAACGAATCAAATGCATGAAGAAGAAGCTGCTAAAAATCGTGAGATAGGTAAAAATATTGGTATATCAATTGGATCAATTATTGGTATTCTAATACTTTTATACTTGATTTACTATTTGTATAATAAATATAAAAAATAAAAATATATAATAATGAGTTCCAGAACTAGATAAAAAAACTATTTTACTGATTCAAGTATATTTTTATATTTATTATAAAATTCTTTTAATTCAATACTATCAAAAAAATTTTCTTTTTTTACAAAACTAAGTATTTCTTTGTTAATATTATTTCTTTCATTATTTATTTTATTATCATAATAAAATTTTAACATAAAACTCATTATATTTAATATATTTAATTCTAATATATTGAGACATTTATGATTAAAAATATTAATTTTAGCATTTAAAATAGTTTTTTTATGTAAATTTGATATAATATTATTTTTTTTTTCATTTAATTTTTTAATTTCTTCAAAATCTGTAATAAATTTTTTTACATAATCATCATCATGAGCTTCAACACAAACTTCCTTGAGTACTTCAACTTCTTTAATAACTTCAACTTTTTTAATAACTTCAACTTCTTTGATTACTTCAACTTCCTTGATAACTTCAACTTCTTTGATAACTTCAACTTCCTTGATAACTTCAACTTCTTTGATTACTTCAACTTCCTTGATAACTTCAACTTCCTTGATTACTTCAACTTCTTTAATAACTTCAACTTCTTTGATTACTTCAACTTCTTTAATAACTTCAACTTCCTTGATTACTTCAACTTCCTTGATAACTTCAACTTCCTTGATAACTTCAACTTCCTTGATTACTTCAACTTCCTTGATTACTTCAACTTCCTTGATTACTTCAACTTCTTTGATTACTTCAACTTCCTTGATTACTTCAACTGGTATTTCTTTGATTACTTCAACTGGTATTTCTTTGATTACTTCAACTGGTATTTCTTTAATTATTTCAACTTCTTTGATTACTTCAACTTCCTTGATTACTTCAACTTCTTTGATTATTTCAACTGGTATTTCTTTAATTATTTCAACTTCCTTGATTACTTCAACTTCCTTGATTACTTCAACTTCCTTGATTACTTCAACTTCCTTGATTACTTCAACTTCCTTGATTACTTCAACTTCCTTGATTACTTCAATTTCCTTGATTACTTCAACTTCCTTGATTACTTCAACTTCCTTGATTACTTCAACTTCCTTGATTACTTCAACTTCCTTGATTACTTCAACTTCCTTGATTACTTGAACTTCCTTGATAACTTCAACTGGAACTTCAAAACGAACTTCTTTGATTACTTCAACCTGATTTTTTTTAAAAATACAAAACATAAAAATTGTTGTATAATACATAATTAAGAAAGTAATTAAAATTTCATTAAAAGATAATGGTATATAAGGTGAAAATGTCATTAAACATATTATTTATAAAATAACAATTTTTAATTTCAATTTTTAATTATAAAACAAATTCAATAAATCCATTTTTACTTGGAATATAAACACAATCATCAATAACTTGAATACATTCGGTATATTTACAGATAGGTTTAAATGTAAATTTTCCATTATCATTTGTGTATTTAATTAAAATATCATTAATATGAAATCGTAAATAATTATTATCAATAGTATGATCTTTAAAATTATCATTTGTAATAATATTAACTTGATTTTTTAGATATGCAAGAATAATAAACAAGTCATCGTTTATTTTTGGTGGAGTTGCATAAAATAGTTTTCCTTGTATAACTTCACTTATTTTTTTATCTTTAAGATGACGTTTATGAATAATAATCAAACTATTTGGATAAATTTCAATTACTGTTTTAAGATCTTCAATAGAATGTGTATCAATTTGTCCTGTTTGTGAAAATAGAATATTTCCAGCATCAATAATATAATCATAATTTTTACTAATTACATCATTAAACTGTTTTAATATTTTATTATCAATTTCCATTGAAAAAACAGCAACATATTTATCAATATTTTCAAGAGTAATTTTTTTTAATTTTGAATTATAAATGTCAGAACCTTCTATATCTAATTTTATAAACATTCCTTCTAGGTACGGTAGAAGAAAATATAGTTTATTTTCAATCAAAAAAATTACATCTTTTTGAAGAAATAATTTAATATTAATATTTTTAAAAATGTCCCTACATTTTTTTACATCATCTCTGTTATACACAATTAGATGTAAAAAATCACGTGTCATACTTAAATGAGGTTTAATTAATTCAATAATTTCTGTATTATCTATGATAATTCCATATTGTAAAATCAATGAAATTAATCCTTTATTTTTTGTATTAGCAAGTGTTACTAATGTATATTCATCAATAATATCTTGTATACCATTAAAATTTTCTTCTAATAGACAATTATAAAATAGACGAGATAAAATATTAATATTTAATTTCATATATTATATTAAATAATATAATACATATTTTGAATATATTAAATTTTCAATTTTATTTTAATAAATTAATCAATAATTGTTGATTGAATAACTTTAAGCTTATTTGAATCTAATATTATAACAACAGTTATATTATTTTCGGTTTTAATAATATGAGTATGCTTTGGTAGAACTTGAGAAAGATTATTTTCAACAAACTTCTCTAAATTATAACGCTTTATTGTTAATGGGAATATACTCTTAAGCAAATTATTGAAGAAAGTCATATCACGTGGATTATAAATTGTATTATTATTCAATGAGTGAATATGTCGAGCAACACTAGATAAGTGTATACTAACCATATCCCGCACATATTCAAATATTAAATTATTATTATTATCAATATAATAAACACGTCTAATATTAACTGCTTTCATCATCTGAACACAATTATAACATGGACGAGAATTACAAAGCTTAGATTCATTATTAAATCGAACAACAATCAAGTCTAACTTCTTATTATTTTGCATATTAGAATGCCATCCTATCTTTGGAGAATAAGCCAGATATTTTCCAAAATAACAAAGAATTGCATGAGCTTCTGCGTGAAGACTACCACATTGATGGTTCCTACAAAATCCACGCATCTGATTTTCACAACAAGGTGTTAATAACTTTGAGCCAACTAATACACATGCTGCTAATTTAAAATCGTGTATATTACTTGTCATAGCCGCATTTAAAAGACGGTCTAAAATTTTTTCTATTTTAATTGGTACCATTAATAAATATAAAATATTAATATTTATAATAGTTTTTTTAATAATATTTTTTTCAATTTTTTATTAAAAATCATAAGATTTAGAAAGGTCTAATAATATTTCTTTTTCTTTTGCTGATTTTTTTTTCCAATGTGCTACTTGTCTACTAGTTGCGTAATTTTTAGATAGCATTTCTTGATGTTTATCAATAAAAGAATAATAAATTGCATCCCAATATTTCCACCAAGTTTCATCTTTTTTTCTTTTATAAATACTCATTTTATCAATATAATTTGATGATGAAAAATATAAACGGGTCATCATTTTCCCACCATCTGCAAATTGACTCATACCCATAATATTTGGAACCATAACCCAATCGTATGCATCAACTGTCCATTCCATAAATATACGATGAACTTCTTTTGGATGTGCTTGATTAATTAAAAACCAATTACCTAAATACATTAATCTTTCAATGTGATGAGCATAACTATACTTTACTATATTTTTTATTATATCATCAATTGGTTTAATATTTGTTTCACCTAACCAATATTTTTCATTTATTTTTTTTTTATGATTTAAAAAATTTTTATTATACATAGTTGGTTCGAGTAAATATAATGAATATACATAGTTTCGCCATCCAATAACTTGTCTAATAAAACCTTCATATGAAGCTATTGGAATTGAATCTTTATTTTTTAAATAATAATCATTAGATATTTTAACAACTAAAGTATCTGGTAAAATACCAATATTCATCATAGGACTTAAAACAGAATGAAATAAAAAGGGTTTTGATGTGTCAACTGCATCTTCATATGGTCCAAAGTTTGATAATTTTTTACTTAAAAAATGGTTTAACCATTTTAATGCTGTTTTTGTATCAGTAGGATAAATCCATTCATCAGTATTACCATAATTTTTTATAAAATATTTATTTACATATTCAACAGCTTCTTTATAATATTTATCTTTTCTTATTTTTGGTAATTTTGGTTCTTTAATATTATTTGGTAAAGCTTTTCTATTTTCAGTATCAAAAGACCATTTATTATTAATAGGTTTATCATTTTTCATTAATATATCTAATTTAATTCTTTGAAATTTATAAAAATTATCATGCGAATATTTATTATTCATAAAAAACTTATCTTTATTTTCTTTAATTTCATCTGGTGTTAATAAAAAATTTAAATTATTAATCATAGTAGCTTTATTTAATAATTTAGTTAATTTTTTTAATAACTTATGATCAATTGGATTAAAATAAGTTGTTGCATCATCATTAAGTTTTTTATAAAAATTTTTATTAACATTATTAAAATCAATATAAACAGTATTAAATTTTTTACTTAATTCATCATAATATTTTTTCATAGATGCTCTATGATATACTAATTTTAACTTATGAAATTTAAAATCACTAAAATATCTAGGTTCTTCAATAATAAATATTTTATTAAATTGTAAAGAATCTATTTGATTTATTATTTTTAAAGGAAATAATTGATTTGGAAAAATTAATAATGACATTGTTAAACATTAGATAATATTTTTTTTATTATTTTTTTGACCAAAATTTTGAATTATAGTCTTCATCTGAGTCATAATCAGAGTCATCTGATTCATCTGAATCATCTTCATAATTATCCAAGTCATTAGAAATTTTATTAATATTATTTTTATTTTCTAACATATTAGACTTAACGATTATAGAAGATGAATTTTTTTCTTTTTTTTCTTTAATTTCTTTAATTTCTTTAATTTCTTTAATTTCTTTAATTTCTTTAATTTCTTTAATTTCTTTAATTTCTTTATTTTCTTTATTTTCTTTATTTTCTTTATTTTCTTTTTTTAATACTTTTTTTGATATATTATGTTTAACTTTTTCAAATGTAGGAGACTTGTTAAACTCATTACGCAACTTTTGTAGCATATTTGGTTCAAAAAATATAGGGGATGAATTAGATTTCCGATTTGATAATATCGGAGATATAACAGAATTTGGAGATGATGGATTTTTGAATTTACGTTGTACTAATATAAATCCATCATTATCAATTACTGGTTGAACATTTTTAGTGTTAGATTGTTCACTAATAATTGATAATTTTACTTTGATAGTAAATGTTGGATCATTGGTAATTACTAATTTTACTTTTGTAACTACTTGGTTTTCGTTTGGAACTACTTGGTTTTCGTTTGCAACTACTGGGTTTTTGTTTTCAACTACTGGGTTTTTGTTTTCAACTACTGGGTTTTTGTTTGTAACTACTTTGATCACATTCCAAACTTTTATAATTTGTAATGGTTTATTCCAAATATTAATATTATTTGAACACTTATTTTTGATATTCTGTTTAAATGGTAGTTCAGGAAAATCTTTTGTAGATGTTATATCAAAATAAATTTTAATAATAATAGTAGTAGAATTAGTATTAGAACTAAACTTTGGTGTAGAACTATTATTAGTAAAAATACGAGTATAATTAACTCCATCAACTTCAAGCACATGAGCTCGTTTACAATACTTATTTGTGCACTTTCCTGTTTTTAGTTGTTCACCACAAAGACCTAAAAAACCATCATATCTAACATCAATATGACAGTTACAGCATATTTTTGGACTTGAACAACAATTAGTTGTTGGTAATTTTGAGAATACACCAAAAGGCCACCAAATACATCCAGCACAAACATTTTTAAATGTTTTTTTTGTTTCTTTGATAGTTAGTACAGGAATTATCTTTCCTTTTAATTTTTCAGGTAATTTTTCTTGAATAATATTTTCTAAAGATATTACATTACTAGTGACTGTACTTGTGGACTTGTATCCATTTTTGTTAGTATTTACAGCAGAATCACTAGTAGTTGATTTCATAGTATTATATCATAAAATATCATAATAAATAAAATAATTTTCAATTTTTATATTGATTTAAAATCACGAGTTATAAAATTTGTGATATTAATACTTGTTAAAAAAGTTTGTATATTATCAATATGATCTCCTTGTAATTTTAATACTTTTTTATTTTCACCATCAATTAAAAGTTCTGATAAAGAACCATTACAACCATGTTTTTTCTTAAGATTTGTTAAATGTTCTTTAAGAATATTTGTTTCAAAATTTAAACCAGTAATAAAAGTATTTTTATGTCTACCCTTAATTTCTAACCAAATTTCAACATTATTTAATTTTAAAGATAAATTTTTAGTCTCATCTACTTTATCTTCATTATCTTCTTCTTCAAAAGGATTCATTATAATAAATAACAAAATATATAATATAAAAAAATTAATTATCAATTTTTTTATTTTTAAAAATTGATAAAGGTAAATTATTTAATTATTCATACCGATAGAAATTAAAAGTGTATTTGGTTCAGTCTTACGTGTAGAGTCTTTAATTTTAACCCAATCACAATCAAACATTTCCTTATATATGTTACCAATTTTTCTACGAAACATTTCATTATGTGCAAATTTATTACGTGAAAAAATAATTGTTTGAGTACCAATTTCTTGTGCATCAAAATTTTTATCATAAGATACTTTATGCACTACAGTAGGTGCGTAGTTTTGACGAAATTTAGCAATTTTAGCTTTTTCTTTTTCAATAAAATCTGCATTAGAAAGTGTACATTCACTGAGAAAAATATTTGATGCATTAATAAGTGCGGTTCTGTAGTCATCATTATTATTTCTTGAATTATTTTTTTCTGTAAAAGTAATTTTATCATTTATGGGTTTTTGTGTAGATGTTTTTGCATAACGTTTTGTTTTTGTTGGTTCATCAGTAGTATCTAGTTGTTTATCGCTAGTTTCTGGAAGTTTATCAGTAGTCTCTGGTGGTTTATCAGTAGTCTCTTGTGGTTTATCAGTAGTCTCTGGATGTTTATCAGTAGTCTCTGATGGTTTATCGCTAGTTTCTGGAAGTTTATCAGTAGTATCTTGTAGTTCATTAATAGTTTCTACTAGTTTATCAGTAGTCTCTAGTGGTTTATCAGTTGTTTTTGTTGGATTACTTTTAACAATAAAACTGTAACTATGTGTTTTTTTTGTTACAGTATTTAAATCTTCTAAAGTATCAGTAGAATTATTATTAGATGAATCCATTGTTAAATCACAATATATATGATAGAATTTACTACAAAATAAAATAATATCAATTTTTTAAGGTATATTAACCTATTAATTTTATTAATTGATCTTTAGTTATTATTTTAACACCGGCATCTTGTGCTTTTTGAACTTTACTAGTTCCATCATTAATAGTTTCTTTGTCTTTAACTACTAAATAATCTGTATTTTTTGAAACACTAGATGATATTTTTACACCTATAGCTTCTAACTTTTCCTGTAAGTCATTATCACGAAAACCAGTTAATACAATAATTAAACCAGTTAATTTTGATTGTTTAATTTCTATTTTTTTTTCTAATGTAATATATGATTTTATTTTATTATAAAATTTAATAAATTCATCAAAGTTATTTACTAATACAGAACTTGTTTTATCTTCCCAACCTTCTAATTCTTTAATTTTATCAATGAATTCTTTCTTTGACCATTTTTTATAATCAGTTATTAAATTAGGATAAGTATCAAGTACTTGTTTTAAACGCCGTTCACCCATACCTTCACCTAATGCATTTGATGCAGCTATTAATCTAGCTAAATTTACATTTGTTAAACTTTCTTTAATAGCTAAAATTAAATTAGAAGATGTTTTTTCTTTGAAACCTTCTATTTTTAATAAATCTGATTCGTTTGCTTTTAGAATTTTTTCAATCGTATTTAAACCAGAATAATATATTTTCTCAACATTCTTTTTACCCATACCTTTTGTATTTAAAGTTGAAAAGAAGAATTGTAAATTTTTAATTTTTAATTCATCTGATTCAATATCATTTGAAATAATATCAACTTCTGTTTCATTCCAATACCATGTACCTTTTGGTAAATCTATTTTTAAAGCTGGTTTAATTACTTTTTGAATATATGGAATAACATCACCACTACGAATTATTTCTATTATAGCACCAACACCAAGTTTATTATCTACAACATATTTAGCATTATGAGCAGAAACTCGTTTAATTTCTACACCACCAATACAGACAGGTTCAATAATAACAGTAGGATTTAAGTATCCATTCTTTGAAATATTCCATTCAATTTTGATAATAGTAGATTGAGTAATTTGGTCTTCTAATATATCTTTAAAAGCAAAAGCATATTCGGGATTTCCATCAGTATTTCTATCATGTTTTTGACTATCCGTAATAATAATACCATCAATTAAATATTCACTGCTACTTCTTCTATCACGGAGATATTTGCTTAGAATTTCAAATGAAATAGTTGAAACTGTTTTATTTTTAACAACTTTAAAACCTAATTCATTTAACATTTTAAATTGTTCATCTATTTTTAAAAATGGGTCAACAACTTCATATAAAACTAAATTTGTATCTTTAGCTAAATCTGAATTAATATTTTTAGAATTTACTAAACCAGAAACACTATTACGAGCATTTTTTAAAGTTTTACTCCAATTTTTTTCAAATATTTTTTGATTAATAATTATTTCACCACGAAAAGCCATTAAATTATCTTTATCATCAGATACTATTTTTTTTTTAGAAACATATTGTTTAATTTCTTCAAACGAAGGTAAATTAAAATATTTTATTAAAACGGTAATATCATGTCCTTCTGTAGCAGTTCCTCGAGTAAATAATTTAATACTTTCATCTTTTTTATATACAAGTAATGCAGAAACCCCATCTAGTTTATCACTTAAATTATATGGACCTTTATATTTTTTAATCCAAGAATCAAATTTACGACAATCGACTGGTTTAATTTTATCCATAGAACCCAAATGATAATCTAGTTTGACTTTATTTTTAGATTTAATTGGAGCACCAATGTTTTTTAAAATTTTAGATTTTGGATCTCTTAAACGTAAAAAGTCAATTAATAAATCATATGTAGCATCATTAATAATTGATATACTTGTATTATAATATTTATCTGCTACATAAACAATTATTTCTTCAAGTTCTTTAACACTTAATTCACTAATAGTTTCTAATGCATTTAATTTGATTTTTTTTATAATATCCATCATTAAAATATATTATATAATATTAATTTATTATATTTGCAATTTTTTAAATTATTATATAAAATAAAGTTTATAAATATAAACTCCTAAAAGTATAAAAAAAGGTTCATTATTATATTTTATAGTGGGGACTAATTCTTTTGAAAAGTATATAAAAAGTCTTTCCTTTGATGTATCCACAAACTTAAGATACAATTTATTATTATAAATAAGATTGATTTTAAATTGTTTTTTATCTCCAAGATTGCATATATTTTGTCTTTTAACTCTATGCTTAATATGTCATTGCATTTTGAATATATAAAGTGCCGCATCAGTTTAATACTAATTTTGATTAATACCAATAATAAATAAAAAATAATTCAATTTTTATATCTTTAAATACTTTTACTCTTGTATAAGAGTGGAAAATTGTTTTATACCGCAGTTCCTTGCACTAATATTGCAGTACCCTTTCATTGCAATATTATAATCCATCTTCCGGTTATATCACGTTCAGCAGTATATGAACCAAAACCTTTATTTATTTCACCAAGTGAACGAATTATCATGCGCGATGTTTGTCGACAATTACAATCGCATATTTTTAAAGCAGCTATGCGTTTAGCTATAGCTGACTTTGAACAGTCTGCAGAACACTCTTGTACGCACGAAAAATCGAAAGATAATGGACGTTTTTTTTGATGTCTACTACAACATGTACACTGGATTAACTTTCTAAATTCTTCTTCAAGACTTATTGTTTGGTTTGGTTGTGTATTGTTCATGGTTATTTGCAAGCAATGTATAAAATTTTAATAATGGCTACATTAAATAAAAAAAAATTCAATTTTTTTAATGTTTACACCCATGAAGATTAAAAATTACAGTTTAATATGCTAAAAAAATTGAATTTTTTTATTATTAATATTTTTATTATAAAAATTAAACTAATTAACAAGTCATGAACATAACAAACTACGTGTTAAATCTTTTGAGAAAGAAACAAAAGAAACCAATAGAAATAGATGATGAATTAAAAAGAGAGATTTTGACATTAAAACAATTAATTAATACTATAAAAAAAAATACTGAGTTAACGTATGAGAAAATTGATAAAGTAAAAAAGATACGTGATGAATTAAAAAGACAATATGATGATAATTATAAATATCCTATTTGCTTAAAAAATGGAGAACTAAATTTACGTGAAATAGATTTACGTGAACTAAATTTACGTGAAATAGATTTACGTGAAATAGATTTACGTGAAATAGATTTACGTGAAATAGATGATTAAATATTTGTAAAAAAGTATTAACTGCTTGTTCTTGATAAAAATTGAATTTTTTTTTTATTAATAGTCTTAACTATAAAGACTAAATAAAACATTACAAACAAAGAAAACATGTTAAAAAATCTCGCAACTAAAATATCGGATATGATAACATATATAGCACAGAAAGTAAAGGCTTTCTTTATTATGGCATTTGTTATGACTGAAGAAGAAGCACAACAAATGGCAAAATTAAAAGAAGAATTAGGTCTTTTAAAACATATTATATTAATGGAACTGAGGGATATACCAAAAAATACAATTAAAATACTAATGATAGCAATAGCAATAGCATCATCACTACGTAAGAATGGTTTTGAATTACTAACAAAAAGGCGTGAGCTAATAACATGGAGAAGAGCGGTTGCAAGAATAGACGCAATAAAGCGAAATGTAACAGCTGATATTTGGGTTAATGAGCTTAAAGCAGCTGATTTAGAAATGATGATAATAGTAGAAAAGATATCAGAAAAAATAGGATATCAAATAAAGCCTATATATGCATCGTCAATTGATACTCTTGTGTCTGCTGCTATGGTGAGTAATGATGCATTAATTAAGGCGATAGGTGCTGCTAAAGAAAGCGATGATGCACTTATTGAATCATTACTTATTCCATATGATATACTTTATGATTTAGAAGAGTGGTTAGGCAAAATCACGGAAATAATAGAATATAAATCAGATAATTCGATAATTGCTGTAGTAAATGCGGCTGCATCAAATTATATTAGTGATGATGATAAAAATCCAGATGAAAGATTATCAAAATGGCATATTAATAAACAAAAAATTTATGAAAAAGCACATAATTTTATTGATATTTTTCCTAATAATCTTTTTATGCCTAATGCTTTAACTTTCGTTCATATAAAAAAGTGGCATCAAAAAATAGAAAGTATTAATACGTATTATAATGAAGATCAAGTTCGTTTTAAACGAATGATTGAACATATTGAAATGAATATGACGTATGCTCGCAAATTTAAAGCGATAATAGCTTTTGTAATCACTAATAATTTAATTTAAATTAGAATAAATAAATCATTTTTAAAGACGACGAACTAGTGCACGCATTGTGTGTCTACAAATACAACTACACTCTTCTTTAGTATTAGAATTAGGATTACTTGGTAGCTCCCAAAAGTCATAAGTTGGTGGGCGATTTAATTGATGTATATCACAACATTTACATTCTGATAAATCTTTAAAAAGTTGTAAGCTTGTTCCATCATCTATAATGATAGGAGTTCTGCATAGAGGACATGGAGTAGCAATAAATGTGCATGTTGGATCTTTAACTTTATCTTTTATACTATTCATACACGTTCTACAGAAATAATGTCTACATGAAGTTCTTTCAATTCCAGACACTTCTTCTTTTTTTATGAAACAAATTGAACACTCCCAATTTGCATCACATTCATCACATTTATTTATTATTTGTGTAAACTTGGGATATAATGAATACGGATAATTTGTAATAGTATCAGTATTTTGTGAGGAGTTTAACTCTGAAGATTCCATTTCTTCAATCATTTTGTTCGGTTATTGTTGCTTATATTTAGTTTATTTTTTATTTAATATTAAACAAAAAATAATTCAATTTTTTATAATATAAAGGTGTATTTATATTAACTCTGGTAGATTACATAAAACGTAAATCGTCTTTTAGACGGATACTACGAAAATATGAAAAGTGCGTTCTTAAAAATTGTTTCTGTGTTTCTTCTACTATCTTGATACATTGTTGTAGTTCCTTCACGACATGTGCTCGCCCACCATGCTTATTTGCTTTGGAAATTTCTTCTTGAAGCTCATTGATAGCATTAACAAGGGCTACTTCACCCGGAACGGGCTTCCTATGGTTTTTATCTTTATACAACCATTCCATAGAACCTATTTTTTGCTCTCCGTCATATACGATGTCAAAAAACTCTTCATTTTTACTCCAATTCAATAGTTCATTACATGCCAGGTTAGCCTTACTCATAGTAACTTTCCAACTAGGAACAATTGGAGACTTGGGTGACATGATTCCTTTCTTGGCTGCATCAGCATAGCTCATAGTGTCGTTTATTGATTTAGATATAACATATTATACAAAAATAATTCAATTTTTTATAATATAACCAAATAAAATTGAATTAATAATTAGATAAATAATTAAATTATTATAATATATGAGTGATAATAAAGAAAGTACAGTTACATATCGTCATGAACTAAATCATAGTTTTAAAAAAAAAGGTATTAAACATCTAATACAAGAAAGAATTATTGATGGTACTGCTCAAGGTTTATCTTTTATGTTTTTAAAAAAAATAGGTGATACTGAGTTTTATAAAATATATGGTAAAGAAACAGACGAAGAACAAACAGGATCGAGTAAAGATACATTAAAAAGCAGTGAAAAATCAGAAGCTGATGTAATAAAAATGTTAAAAACTGATAAATCAGGACAATTTGACTTTATATTAAATTTTATACAAAAGTTAAAAGGTACTTTTAATTGAAAAAATTAAATAATTCAATTTTTTAATATTTATTTAATAATAACATATTTTTATCTATATAAATTATATAGATGAAAAATATTTTTAATTTAATTATTTATGTTGTAATTATTTTTTTACTTGTTCAATTATCTAATAATTTACAAAAATCTTCAGAAAAAAAATTTATAAATGATATTGAATATTTTTCTGAAAAACAAGTAGTTAAAGAAAATCCAACTATTTATTTTGATTATGATACTGTATCTTCAGAAGAACCTATTGAACCAATAGAAAATAGATATCAAAAAGAATTAAAATCAGGTGCTATTGTTAATCCACAATATACAAATACTAATTTTTCCGATCAACGAGCTATTTATAATAATGATATGTATGCTAAACCAATTCATATTGATAGAACAGTAGATTCTGTAAATAAAACTATAGCCCAAGTATTTGATGATTCAATTACTGATTTTAAAAAATTAACTCCAACTAAAGACTATAAAACAGGTGATTTTCTAATTCAAGGAGCTTCTAATTTATCAATGTTTAAACCAGATGAATTTGTTTATGATAATGAAAAACCTGAAAATGGTGGTGTATTTGGAAAAGATGATAAATATATTGGAAATCTAAATATTTATCCTTTTGATGATAAACTTTGTTCAAACAATGCATCATTTTAAAGAGTAAATTTATTATTTAATAATGAGTAAAAAAATATCTTTTGGTTCGAATGAGAGTTATATGATTCTTGATTTACCTACAAAACAAAAAATTATTGACTATGTTTATTCAAAATTGAATTTAAATAAACATAGATTTAAAATGTTAAATAATATTACCGGATTAGAATTCTTAAATAATAATAAACATTATGTATCTCCTAATTTTAAAGGATTTAATTATTTTTTGATATTTATGAATTTAGAAATAAATGGAGAAAAAAAGAAATATTGTATTGCGATTGATAGACGTAAACTATCATACCATATAGAACAGATTGAAATAAAAAATGTATTTATGGTAAAAGTTCATATGAAAGTTT
>Ga0214921_10006100_pt1 | contig 16677 bp, 19 predicted proteins | sample LL1505_MetaG_FD_177992 | JGI IMG/M metagenome (GOLD analysis project Ga0214921, IMG submission 177992) | Freshwater microbial communities from Lake Lanier, Atlanta, Georgia, United States - LL-1505 | ecosystem: Environmental > Aquatic > Freshwater > Lake | place: USA: Georgia | collected...
CATCCGGTCGCCGGGCCGGTGACGCTGATGGAGGGTCGCGGTTGCGGGCGCTGTCGTGGCAGTGGCTACCACGGCCGGGTGGCCATCGCCGAGACATTGCGGTTCGACGATGTGATGCGGCAGGCGGTGGCGTCGCGCCAGTCCATCCTTGACGTGAAGCGCATGGCCGCCGAGCGCGGGACGCGGTCGCTGCGGGCGGCGGCGGTGCAGCTCCTGGCGGCGGGTCGCACCACCGCGGCCGAAGTGTTGCGAGTGACCGATGAGTGAGCGCTTGTTGATCACCATCGATGGCAGCCACGTCGGCGTCCTGGGTGGTGGCGGCCGCGGGACGCCGCGTTGGCGATTCGAGCCGCTGGTCGGCGGCAACATCGACTCGGTTCTCGACGCTGTGGCGACGCTGCTGGACGCTCTGCAACCCGGCCCGGCGACCGCGATCGTGTGGCTGGGCTCGGCGTGGGCGCGTCTGCTGTGCCTCGACTGGCCCGACTCCGCCTTGGGCCGCGACGAGCGCACCGCCCTGCTGCTGCACCACTGGTCAGCGGTGTTGCCCGATGTTGCCGCGTGGCAGTTGCGGGCAGCCGAGCGCGGCGCGCAGCGACTCAGTGCGGCTGTGCCAGGAGCGCTGGTCGATGGCTTGCAGCACGCGCTGACCCAGCGCGGCCTGCGTCCTGCAAGTCTGTTGCCGGCGATCTGCGGTGCGCTGGCGGCGGCCGATGTGCGCGACGCCACGGCGCTGCTCGACGAGGGCGATCGCGCGACGCTGCTGCGACTGGACGCGCGCGGCGAGCCGCTGGCGGCGATCAGCCGACGCAAGCGCGACGGCGAGGAGGCCTTGCGCTGGGCGACTGAGGCCGGCTGGAATGGCCGGGCTGCCCGTCTGGGAGCCGCTGCGGGTGCCGATCTGCCGCCATGTGCGCGTTGGACGGCGATGGTGCCGGCCGCCAATGAGCGGTTCATCGGGCTCGACGCGTGGGCTTCGGAGCGGCCGCGGCGGCGCGACTGGCTTTGGCTGGGCAGCGGTGCCGCGGCTTTGGCGATGGCTGGCGCGGCCACTGTGCTGCTGCCGGCGGCGACGGACAGCGCACCCGCGCCGCGCATCAGCGAGTCGCGGATGGCGCTGGTCGCGCAGCAGACGCGGGCCCTCAATGGGGTCACCAGTCGGCTGGAGACGCCGTGGCAGGCGTGGCTGCGCGATTGCCTGCTGGAGCTGCCGGCAGAGTCTGGGGTGCTGCAACTCGACATCGACCCGCAGCAGCGGCGCATCAAGCTGGTGCTGGACACAGCCGATTTTGCGGCGGTGGAGGCGGTGATCGCCCGACTTGAGGCCAGCGGGCATTTTGCCGGGCTGCGCAGCACGGGCCACGATCGCGACAGCGCGGGTCGGCTGCGGGCGGTGGTCGAGGGCGGGCTGTTGGGTGTTGATGCCGAGGCGTTCTCCACCGCTGCCGGAGTGGCGCCATGACGGGCCTGCGGTTTGAACTGCACCGACTCGGCTGGTTGGGTGTGGCGCTGTGCTTGATGGCCGGGCTGATGGTGGCGGGACTGGTTGCCAGCCACCTCGAGGCGCGGCGTCTGGCAACGGTCGCGCCGGACGACCCAACCGCCGCGTATGCCGCCCGCGAGAGAGAGATTGCGACACTGCTGGCGCATTTTCCGGCCGCCGACAGCCGCGAGCGGCAGGTCGCCGATCTGCTCGATGCCGCGACCGCCAGCCGGTTGGAGGTGGTGGGTGGCCGCTACCGGCAGACGCCGCTCGAAGGCCGCGTGCTGAGCCGCATCGAGATGACCTTGCCGGTGGCTGGTGACCGGCTGGCGGTGTTGCGCTGGGTAGACGCGCTGGCGGCGCAGCTGCCCGCGCTCAGCTTGAGCCGAATCAGCCTCAATCGCGCTGCGGTGAGCGAGCCCTTCTCCGGTGACGTTCGCCTCGACCTGTTCTTGCGGGACGTGCCGTGAGCCCGGCGCGCCGGCGTCTGCTGATTGCAGCTCTGGCCGTGGTCGCGGCGGTGTTGGCTTGGCAGGCGCCGGAGCCAGTGTCGGACGCCGTGGTGCCGGCCACCGTGGGTGCGGCCAGTGGCCTGCCACCGCTGCGGCCGTGGCCGGAGCGGCCGCGCTACGAGCCCTTGCCGGCGCGTGATGCACCGCTCGCGCGTCTGCGTGATGACGAGGCGGCCGCTGCCGCCCCGAAGCGCCCCGCGCCGCCCGCCTTGCCGCCGGCCCCGGTGGCGCCCGCACTGCCGTTCAAGTACCTGGGCCAATTGCAAACCGAAGACGGCGCGACGGTGTTTCTCAGTGCCGGCGGCAAGACCGTTCCAGTGCAAGCCGGCGGGCTGATTGACAACGTCTATCGGGTGGAGGCGGTGAGTGCCGCCCGCATCGATTTCACGCATCTGCCGACGGGCACCGCTCAGTCGCTTACTATTGCGCAGCCATGACCATGACTGTCCGACCTTTTTTGATGCTGTGTGCGGGGCTGCTGCTGACGGCCTGCGCCACGCCCGATCCGATGACATCGGTGCAGCCGCTGTTGGCGGCTGGCGATATCGATGGCGCTATCGCCCAGTTGCAAGCGGACGTGGAGCGCAATCCCTTGAAAAGCCCGGCGCGGGTGGCCTTGCTGCGGTTGCGAGAGACGGCGGCGCAAGCCCAGTTGCGGCGGGTCGATCAGGCGCTGGCCGCTGGGGACGATGCTGCTGCTGGCGCGGCCTTGGAGCGCGCGGCGACGCTGCTGCCTGGCAGTCCGCTGGTGAACGAGGCGCGCCTGCAGGTCGAGCGGCATCAACGCGCCGCTCAGCAGATCGCTGCAGCCGAGCAGGCACTCGCTGAAGGCCAGCTGGAGCCGGCGCGTGCACGCGTGGCTGAGGCGCTGACGGCTCAACCGGGCAATCGCGCCGCCCAGCAGTTGCGCCAGCGCATCCAGCGTCAGATCGACGAGCGCGCCAACAACGAAGAGCCGCAACTGCGGCTGTTGGCGGAAAAGCCGGTGACACTCGAGTTCCGGGACGCGCCGGTGAAACAGGTGTTCGAGGCGCTGGCGCGCAGCGCCGGGCTGAGCTTTGTGTTCGACCAGGACGTCAAGCGCGACGCCAAGGTGACGCTGTTGTTGCAGGGCGTGAAAGTGAGCGAGGCGCTGCGGGTGATCGGTCAGGCCAACCGCCTGGCCTTTACCGTGCTGGGCGATCGCTCGCTGCTGGTGTATCCGGCGACGCCGCTCAAACGCAACGAGTACCGGCAGTTGTTCGTGCGCAGCTTTAGCTTGTCCAATGCCAACGCCAAGGACGTGGCCAACACGCTGCGCACCATCCTGCGCGCGCGCGACGTCACGCCGGACGAAAAGTCGAACATGCTGGTGATGCGCGACACGCCCGAGATGCTGCGCATGGCCGAGCGCTTGATTGCTGCGCATGATCTTGCCGACCCCGAGGTGATGCTGGAGGTCGAGGTGCTGGAGGTGTCGCGCTCGCAGCTGACCAAGCTCGGACTGGTGGGCCCGCAGAGCGTGGCGATTGGCAATCCGACCACCACGGACGGAATCGTGCTGGGCAGCAACGGAATTCGCGCCAGCATCGCCAACCCGGCGCTGCTGCTGAATCTGCGCGATCGCGAGAATGCCACCGACCTCCTGGCCAATCCGCGCATCCGCGTCAAGAACAAGACCAAGGCGCGCATCCACATCGGTGAGAAGGTGCCGGTGGTGACCACCACGGCCACCGCCAACGTCGGCGTGTCGAGTTCGGTGAGCTATCTCGATGTCGGACTCAAGCTGGATGTCGAGCCGACGATTCACCTCGATGACGAGGTGTCGATCGGCCTCAAGCTGGAGGTGTCGAACATCATCGAGACGATCACGGTCGGGTCGGCGGGGGGTGGCTCGACCATTGCCTACCGATTGGGCACCCGCAACACCGAGACCAGTCTGCGCCTGAAGGATGGCGAGACGCAGGTGCTGGCCGGGCTGATCCAGAACGACCAGCGCCGTTCGCGGGCCAAGATTCCCGGCTTGGGTAGCCTTCCGATCATCGGGCGCTTGTTCTCCAGCGACGATGGCGATGGCAGTACCCGCAGCAAAACCGAGGTGGTGCTGCTGATCACGCCGCGCATCCTGCGAGCGACCGAGGTTTTGCCGCCGGATCAGGCTCGATTTGCTGCCGGAACGCTCGGCGAGGGCGGGGCCGCGCCCCTGTTGCTGGACGCCGGGTCGTCGGAACTGACGCCCATCGTGACCAACCCGACCGCGGCAGAAGTTGAGGCCGGCGCTTTGGCGACGCAGAATCCGGGCGAGGGCGGCGAGGCAGCGCCTCCGCAAGCGGAACTCGACCGCTGATGCAGCGGCAGGTGGGCGGCTTCACCTACATCGAGATGCTGGTGGCCCTGGCGCTGGTAGCGCTCGTAGGCCTTATCGCCGCGCCGACGGTCAAGAAAGCTCGCCAGCGTGCCGACGAACAGGCCTTGCGGGTGGCGCTGCGCGAGATTCGCACCGCCATCGATGCCTACAAGAAGGCTGCCGACGAAGGTCGCGTGCGCAAGGCAGTGGGTGAGTCGGGCTACCCCAAGCGGCTGAGCGATCTGGTGGCGGGTGTGCCCGATTCCAGCAAGCCGGATTCGCCACGCATCTATTTTTTGCGGCGTCTGCCGGCGGATCCGCTGTATCGACGCGGCAGTGCCGGCGAAGATCTGTTCGCGGCGGACGCTGCTGAGGTGCGTGTTCCACCGGACCGTACCTGGGGTTTGCGCAGCTACGCCAGTCCGCCCGAGGCGCCGGCTCCGGGCATCGATGTGTTCGATGTCTACAGCCTGAATCCTGGCGTGGCGCTGGACGGCAGCCGGTATCGGGACTGGTGACCATGCCCCGCGCCCACATCACGCGAAGAGCGTCGTCCGGCTTCACCCTGATCGAGTTGATGGTGGTGCTGGCCTTGGTCGGGGCTTTGCTGTCGATCGCCTTGCCGCGTTACGTGACCTCGGTCAACCGCTCGGCGGAGGTGGTGCTGCGGCAGAACCTCAAGGTCACGCGTCAGGCCATCGACCAATACTACGGCGACCGCGGCAGCTACCCGCGCAGCCTGACCGAGCTGGTGCAGCGCGGCTATCTCGACCAGATGCCAATCGATCCGGTGCTGGACAGCAGTCAGCGCTGGCTGCTGCAGATCGCCCCGGACGGCGGCGTGCTCAACCTGCGCAGTGGCGCCGAGGGTGTCACCCGCGATGGCCGCAACTACCGCGATCTCTAGCCGCGTCCAACGACGAGCGCCGGGCGCTGCGGCGCGCGGATTCGCCTACGTCGCTTTGCTGCTGGTGCTTGCTGGCGTGGCCCTGAGCGCCCTACAAGTGACCGAATCGACGCGTCTGGCGCGGCAGCGCGAGGCCGAGCGGCAACTCTTGTTTGCCGGTCGCCAATACCGTGACGCCATCGACCGTTACACCCGCCGCGACGCCGGCGCCCTCAAGGGCGCGCCCAAGCAACTCGCCGACCTGCTCACCGACCGCCGCATGCCCGAGCCGGTGCACGATCTGCGCCGGCTCTACCCCGACCCTTTGACGGGCCGCGCCGACTGGGAGGTGCTGCGCGACGCCAAGGGCGGCATCGTTGGCGTGCGCAGTCGTAGCCTGGCGGCGCCCCTGCAAACGCGCGGCTTCGATGCCGCTGACGCCGGGTTTGCGGGTGCAAAGTCCTACCGGGATTGGGTCTTCGGCGTGCCGGCGGGCGCGCCCGCGAAGGCGCCCGCAGCCAACCCGCTGCCCCCACGCTAGGGCGCCCCGCGACAGTTTGTACCCGGTCCAGATTTTTCTTGACGCTGGTCGCCGGGCAGTCGCATATTGCGTTCAGGCGCCGATACAGAAGCGCGCCATACAGACAACACTGAGGGAGGAGTTATGGCCGATTACAAGAAGCTGCAGGGCGAGATGCAGAAACACTCTGCCGATATGGGTCTTAACTTGACCCGTGTGGTGATGCAGAACGCTGACAAGATGGTGCGGATGAACGTCGCATTTGCCGAGAACACCGTCAATGCCGCCAAGCAGAACGCCGAAGCATTGGCCAATGTGCGTGACGTCAACGAGGTCATGGCGCTGTACCAGTCGATGGTCAAGTCGTTGGTGGAGTCGGCCATGCAATATGGCAGCGCGGTCTATGACTCCAACTCCAAGACTTCCGCGCAGATCACCGACGTCATTGAGCAAGGCATTAGCGGTATTGCTGATCAGGTCAACTCGGCGGTTGAGACCATCGCCAGCCAACCGGGTCAGACGCCCGATCAGATGGTGGACGCGGTGAAGCACACGGCTGCTTCGGCACGTGCCGCCTTTACCGAGATGACGCAGGTGGCACGCAAGGTGTCGCGCATGGCCGACGAGAACGTTGCTGCCATGGCCAAGGCCGCCAACGAGGCCATCGCCAACGGCAAAGCCCACTAAGGCTCTGTTGTCGGACAAACAACCGCGGTTCGCCGCGGTTTTTTTGTGCGTTTGCGGCACTGCGACAATCTTGACTGGATATACTTGGGCTCGATTGCGAAACCGGCGTTGTCCGCCTGGCGCTCCGGTTCCGCCACAGTTCAACCCAACCCCCAGAGGACCCTGACATGGCTTCCATCCTGACCTCGCTCGGCCGTACCGTGGCCGCCGGTTTTGTTCTGCTGCTGGTGCTGCTGGTGCTGTTCGGCAGCAACGTTGATCCGACCAACTCCGGCTGGTTGCGTTTTGCCTTCCGCTGGCTGCACGTGATGTTCGGCGTGATGTGGATCGGCCTGCTGTGGTACTTCAATTTCGTGCAGATCCCGTCGATGCCGAAGATCCCCGATGAGCAGAAGCCGGCCATTGGCAAAGTGATCGCGCCGACCGCCCTGTTCTGGTTCCGCTTCTCGGCGATGTTCACTGTGGCCGCTGGCCTGATCACTGCCGTCATCAATGGCTACGCGCACCAAGCGTTCACCCTGCAACCCGAGTTCCGCGCCATCGGTATCGGTATGTGGCTGGCGCTGATCATGGCCTTCAACGTGTGGTTCATCATTTGGCCGAACCAGAAGAAAGCACTGGGCATTGTCGCTGTCGAGGCCGACGCCAAGGCCAAGGCGGCTCGCTTGGCGATGCTGACCAGTCGCGTCAACACCCTGTTGTCGGTGCCGATGCTGTACATGATGGTGGCGCAGCAAAATGGTGGTCTGTAACGTCTAGACGCACCCGCATCCCCCAAAAGGCCGGACGAGTTCCGGCCTTTTTTGCGTCTGCTGCCAGCCGATTCGCACCTGAGCAGCTTCGCTGTTGATTTGCGTCAACAGTTTGCCAAGCACTGCTTGAGCCCCGTTCTGCCGCCGGAGACCATCGGTCTCAGAGCTTGCGGAACATTTGCATCACATCCGTAACGCCTCTCCACCCGGACAGGAAACGCTTCGGCGCGACTGGGGGGTGTGTCAGACCGGGGGCGTCGAAGGTCGTCTCCGCAACCAGGAAGTTCCCGCGTTTCATCAAGGAGACAGCAATGAGAAAGCTCAGCAAGCAAGCCGGCGTGACCATGATCGAGTACGCGCTGATCGCGGCGCTGGTGGGGGTCGCGGCGATCGTTGCCCTGACCACTCTCGGTACCGACATCAAGGCCAAGTTCACCAGCATCGGGACCTCGGTCTCCAGCGCCGGCACCTGATTTCGCGCAATCCCACGCCCCAGCGCGGGCGTGGGTTTTTTCTGAGATCGCAGTTCGAACACCAGGAGAGCCGAGATGCGCACGCTTCCCATCATTGCCGTGGCCTTGCTGTTGGGGGCGGTCGTGGCTTTTCTGGTTGCCAGGTCCCTGAGCAGCGGCGGCGAGTCGATCGAGTCGGTGCCGGTCGTGGTGGCTGCTGAACCGATCGAGCCTGGCGCCAAGATCAACCCTTTGCAGCTTCGTATTGTCCGTTGGCCGGTGTTGTCGCGTCCGACCGGCGGTTTTGACGTGGTGGCCGACGCCACGGGTCGCATCGCGCGTGCGCCGATTGAGGTCGATGAGCCGGTGGTGGAGGGCAAATTGGCCCCGCAAGCGGCCCGCGGCGGATTGTCGTCGATCATCGCGCTGGGCAAGCGCGCGGTGTCAGTTCGAGTCAACGACGTGATCGGCGTGGCCGGGTTCGCGCTACCCGGCAGCTATGTTGATGTCATCGTCAGCGCCAAGGATGCCAGCGAGAAACCGTTCTCGCGCATCGTGCTGAGTCGTGTGCGTGTGCTGGCGGCGGCCCAAGACACGGGCGCAGATCCGTCCAAGCCGAAGCTGGTCAACGCTGTGACTTTGGAGCTGACACCCGCCGAGGCCGAGAAGCTGGACCTCGCCCGCACCATCGGCACCCTGTCGCTGGTGCTGCGCAACGAACTCGATCAGGCCACGGAAACGCAGGCGGACGCGAGTCATGCGGCGCGTCTGTCCGACCTGCTATCGAGCGAGGTGGTGGGTCCCGTCGTCGAGGCGCCGGCTGCGGCCGCACCCGTCGTCAAGCCGCCCGTCCGGCCGCGCGTCAAATCCGACAAGCCATCCAGTGCCCCCGAAAAGATGGATGAGTTGCGGGGCACCCATCGCAGCAATGTCAGCCAGGAGAATCCATGATGCGCCCCCGAACCTTCGCCCAGGCCCGCTCTGATTGCCTAGCCAGCTGGCCGGCAGTGCTCGCCGTGCTGCTCTACCTGACGATAGGGGTCTTCACGCCGGGTCAGGCCCGCGCTGCCAGCCCTGAGACCCGCAGCGTGAGCACGGTGGTCGGTCACGCTGAAGTGATGGACTTCGCCGTGCCGGTGACGCGCATCGCGGTGGGCGATCCGCGGGTACTTGATTACGTCACGCTGTCGCCGACCCAGATCTACGTGCTGGGCAAGTCGGTGGGCAGCACCAATCTGGTGGTTTGGAGCAAAACCGGTGCGCCACGCTCGATCAACGTCAACGTTGATGTCGACCTCGGCCCCTTGCGGGAAGCGCTGGGCAAGGCGCTGTCCGGTCAGGACATCGAGGTGTCGACCGTGGGTGGATCGGTGGTGCTCAACGGTTCGGTGAGCGACGTGTTGGTTGCCGGACAGGCGGTTGAATACGCCGATGCCTTCGTTCGCAGCCTCAACCGGCAGTTGCTGCTGGTCCTCAAGACCGTCGACAGCGGTGGAGGCAATGCGGCCGCAGCTGCCAGCGCCAATGCCGGCATCAGTAGCCAGCTGGTGGCGGTGGGCGTGATCAACCGTCTGCGCATCCGCGACCCGCAGCAGGTGATGCTGGAAGTGCGAGTGGCCGAGGTCTCCAAGACTCTGCTCGATAAGCTCGGCGCGCAGGTGAGCGGGCGCGGCAAGATCGGCGACGTGCGCTGGAGCATCCTGTCGAGCTTCTTGGCCGGTGGCGTGTTGGGTCAGCCCGCGGCGGCCGGGCAGCTCGCGTTCAGTGGGCTCGACATCGACGCCGAGAAGCGCAATGGGCTGATCAAGATCTTGGCCGAGCCGACCATCGTTGCGGTGAGTGGACACGAGGGCAGCTTTCTCGCGGGTGGCGTGATCTTTCTGCCGACGCCGGCGGCGCTCGGACAAGCCCCCGGCCTGCAGGAATACCCGTTCGGCATCAGTCTCAAGTTTGTGCCGACGGTGCTCGACAACGGCCGTATCAGCCTCAAGGTGGCTCCGGAAGTGTCCGAGGTGTCGTCGGAGGGCGTCTCGTATTCGGTGGGCAACACCACGCTGATCCTGCCGCGCATCAACAAGCGCAACGTCTCGACCACCGTGCAACTGCGTGACGGCCAGAGCTTGGTGATTGGCGGCCTGCTGCGCAACGACATCACGCAAAGCATCAAGCGCTTTCCGATCCTGGGCGATGTGCCGGTGCTCGGCGCCTTGTTTCGCAGCAGCAATTTCGTGGCTGAGAAAACCGAACTGGTGGTGATCGTTAGCCCGAGTCTGGTCAAGCCCACCGATTCGGCTCCGCCCCTGCCGACCGACAGTTTCGTCCCGCCGACAACGAAGGAGTTCTTCATCGACGGCAAGTTGCAACACGACAGTGGAGAGCAAAAATGAGCAAGCCTCAGGTTGCTTGGGCAATGCCAGTGCTGTTGGGTGCGTTGGCCGGTTGCGCAACGCAGATGGACATCGCCGCACCGGACCTTGGTAAGGCGCTCAACGCGGCCAAGGACGCGCAGCGTCTGTCACCGGCGGTGCGCGACGACGGTTTGGCGCCCCGCGCCACCGAACTGCCGGGCGGAGTCATGCCGCCACCAGCCCAGTCGCCAGCGAGTGGTTCGGCTTGGGGGGCCAGCACTGGCGGCACCCTGCTGATGCCGGCTGCCCGTTGAACATGGACCGCTTCACGCCTCTGGCTGTCGTGCGTCGCCGGCACGCTGGCGCGCAAGCGATGCGCGGCGGTGCGATGGTTGAGTTCGCCCTGGTGCTGCCGCTGCTGCTGCTGATTGTGTTCGGCGTGGTTGGGTTCAGTGTGGCGCTGCTAGACAAGGTGGTGATGACCAACGCGACGCGTGAGGCCGCTCGCCAGGGCACCACGTTCCGTGGCGTTAATCTGCGGCCCTCGCTGGCCGATGTGCAGAAGGTCGCAACCGACTTTTGCACGGCCAACTTGATTGATTTCGGGACTCGCAGCGGCTGTACCGCTACCGTGACCCCTGACCCGGCGACTTTGGTGAGCGGCAACCAGTTGACCGTGAAAGTGCAGCACACCTTCACCTTTTTGGGTCTGGTGGGCTTCATTAACCCGTTCGGTAGCGCCAACGGTGTGGTGTTGCAGGCCTCCACCGTGATGCGGGCGGAGTAGGGCAGATGAACCTGCATCCCGCTCCGCCTCGGTCCCAGCGTGGCAGTACGCTGGTCCTGGTAGCGCTGCTGCTGCCGGTGGTGCTCGGCCTGATGGCAATGGCGGTAGACCTCGCACGGGTGGTGTTGGTCAAGCACGAGTTGCGTCGGGCGGCCGAAGCCGGTGCACTCGCCGGTGCCAATGGGCTGCTCACCAACAGCGCGCCAGACTGGACTTCGGCGGCCCAGCGCGCCCGCACTACCGTGTTCGCCAATCGGGCGGATGGCAACCTGCTGCAGGCCGCGGACGTGCGTTATGGCTATTGGAATCTGGCCACCAGCGGCCTGAACAGCAGCGGCAGCTTTGTCGAGGGCACCAGCCGGCCCTTGGGCGGGTCATGGGCGCCGGCGCTCAAGGTGACGGTGGCACGCGACAGCAGCGCCAATGGTCTGACCAATGGCGGCCCCTTGGCTTTGTTTTTGGCGCCGGTGTTCGGCACCTTGCTGCAAACCACGTCGTCCAGCGCCATCGCCATGCAGTCGGCGCCGGGCTATGCCTTGCCGGGCGCGCTGTTCCCGACGGCCATTAACCAGTGCATGTTCAACCTCTACTGGAACGCCACCACGGGCACACCGATCCCGGTCTCGCCGAGTTCGCCGTACTACAACCCGAGCAACCCCTATGAGTTGCGCATCGGTTCTTTGAACCAGTACGGGACCTGCAACTCAGGCCAATGGACCTTGTTTTCGACCACCGACAATTCGACGCCGGCAGTTCGGAATTTGTTGACCAACGGCAACCCGACCGGCCTGTCGGTGGGCAGCCCCACCTACATCGACACCGGCACCAAGACCACGCTGTACAGCAGCGTGATCTACCCCAAAACCTATCTGGTGCCCGTGGTGGGCAATGTCAGCCAAGGCTTCCAGGCTATCGTGGCTTTTGCACCGTTTCGCGTCACCAATTCGGTCGGTGGAAGCACCAAAGCCATCTTCGGCCAGTTCGTGCCGCTGAGCGAGTTTCCCGGCGGCACTGAGCCGGGTGGATCGACTTACTACGGGACGCCGGCACCCCCGGCGCTGGTGCAATGAAGGTTTTGATCATCAGCAGCAGACCGCTTGAACGTCAGCCGAGCGAGTTGAACACCCGCGGCGACACCTTGTTGTGCCAGGTGCTGCCGGACCTGGTCGGGTTCCCGGTCAGCACCGCGCGCACCGCCGACGCCCTGCTGTTGGTCGGCTTCCCTGCGGATGCACGTCTGCTCGAGGCGGTTCGCGGCTGCGTCGAGGCTGCGCCGGATTGCGCGGTGGTGCCGGTGCTCGGCAATCCGCCGGCTGACTACGTGGTGCAACTGATGCAGGCGGGCGCGGTGGATGTGGCCTCGTCACCGTTCCCTCAGGACATGGTCGCCGCGGTGGAGAGGCTGCGTTCGCGTGGGACTCGCAACTTGGCGGGCAGTCAGCCGCACAGCATCGCCGTGATCTCGGCCAAGGGCGGCGATGGCGCCACCTGCATCGCTGCCAACTTGGCATCGGCCTTGGCGCGCTGCAGCGGGGTGCGGGTGATGGCGATCGACCTGTCGCTGCCGTTTGGCGATCTCGACATCCACCTGACGACCGAGCAGAGCCAAAACGACCTCGCCGATGTGCTAGAGCAGAGTGAGCGTCTGGATGCGGCGCTGCTCGATACCTTGAGTCATCACGTCAGCGACGGCGTGCGCCTGATCTCGTCGCCCGCCACGTTTGAGCGCTTTGTCGGCATCCAGCCGGCACAGGTGACGCAGTTGGTGGGGCTCGCCACGCGCTCGTACAACTTTGTCGTGGCCGATCTTGGCAACGGCACCGATCCGGTGAGTCTGGGCGTGTTCGATCTGTTCGAGCGGGTGCTGCTGGTGACGACGCTGGATGTGCCGTCGCTGCGCCGCTCGGCGAAATTGTTACGGCTCTGGCGTGGCATGGGGCGCGACTGCAGCCGCGTCCGTTTGGTGGTGAACCGGGTCAGCTCGGAGCCGGAAGTGCCATTGGCGCAATTCGCCTCGACCTTGGGCGTCGAGGTGGCCTACCAGTTCGAAGACGAGGTGCATGGCGTCAACGAGTCCTTGCTCGAGGGGCGATCGGTGCTCGAGACCGCTCCAAGTAGTGATTTCAGCAAGACATTTCAACGCTGGGCTGCCGAACTCTCCGGCACCCCGATTCGCAAGGACTCGGCATGGACACACTTGAAGCATCTCTTGCACGTCGGTTGAGTGGCTGGGACCACGTCGGCTTGAGTGCGCACGGCACCGGTTCGCCCGGCGAAGCCGCACGTCCGGCCGGCAAGCTCGCCGGCGGATCCAGCCACGCCGCCAGTTTTTATGCGCTGAAGACCCTGCTGCATCAGAAGTTGTTGACGCGCATGGACCTGAGCGCGGCCGAGAACCTGCCAGCCGACCGGTTGCGTGAGCAGTTGAGCGAGCTGGTGGCTCGTCTGATCGACGAGGATGCGCTGCCGGTCAACAGCAGCGAGCGCCGCGCGCTGGTGACCGAGTTGCAGAACGAGATCCTCGGGCTCGGGCCGATTGAGCCGCTGCTGGCCGATCCGACGGTCACCGAGATCATGGTCAACGGTTGCGAGCACGTCTACGTCGAGCGCGATGGCCGAATCCAGCTCACGGCGATCCGCTTCAACGACGACGACCACGTCAAGAAGATCATCGACAAGATCGTTTCGCGCATCGGCCGCCGCATCGACGAGTCGAGCCCGATGGCCGACGCGCGACTGCCCGACGGATCGCGGGTGAACGCGGTGATCCCGCCGATTGCGCTGGACGGCCCGTCGCTGTCGATCCGCCGCTTTGCTGTGGTGCCCTTGCGCATGGACGACTTGATCCAGCGGCGCGCGCTGACCGCCGAGATGGCCGAATTTTTGGCGGGGTTGGTGCGCGCCAAGGTCAACATCATCATTTCCGGCGGCACCGGATCGGGCAAGACCACGCTGCTCAACATCCTGTCGAGTTACATCCCCGAGAACGAACGCATCATCACCATCGAGGACACCGCGGAGTTGCAGATGCAGCAGCCGCACGTGGTGCGCATGGAGACGCGTCCGCCCAATGTTGAAGGCCGAGGCGAGATCGCGATGCGGGCGCTGGTGCGCAACAGCTTGCGGATGCGGCCGGATCGCATCGTGCTGGGCGAGGTGCGCGGCGCCGAGGTGGTCGACATGCTGCAGGCGATGAACACCGGCCACGAGGGCTCGCTGACCACCATCCACGCCAACAATCCGCGCGAGGCGCTGTTGCGGCTGGAGAACCTGATCAGCATGGGCGGCGGCACGCTGTCGCCGCGGTCGATGCGTCAGCAGATTAGCGCGGCGATCCAGGTGGTGGTCCAGACCGCGCGGCTCAGCGATGGCACGCGCAAAGTCACCAGCGTGCACGAGATCACCGGCATGGAGGGCGATGTGATCTCCAGCAATGAGATCTTCATGTTCGACCAGACCGGGGTCGACGAGAAGGGTGCGGTGCAGGGTCGCTTTGTACCGACCGGCGTTCGCCCGCGCTTGATCGACCGCTTGTTGCGCTTCGGCGTTCATTTGGCTGAAGACCTGTTTGATCCGGTGCAAAGGGGAGATTGAGATGGACCGCGTCACTGTGGTGGCTGTAACCCTGCTGGCGTTTGTGGCAGTGGTGGCGCTGGTGTTTGGCGTGGGGCGATTGGCGACGATCCGCTTTGGACATCGCGCCCGCCAGTTGCAGCGGCAAATAGCGATCACCCGCGAAGAAGGTGAGGTGCGCATCGAGCGCCGTCTGGCGCGTGGCGCCACCAGTGAGGTGCCGGTGCTGTTGCGGCATGTACTCGACGCACCGCTGATGCGACGGCTCGACCTCATGCTGGTGAGGGCGGGCAGTTCGCGCAGTCCGCTGGAAATCATTGCCTTGATGTTGATGCTTTCGCTGGGCGGCTTTCTACTGCCGGCGGCCACTGGTTTGGGTGCGTTGCTGGGGCTTGCTCTGGCGCTGGCTCTGCCGGCGATTCCGCCGCTGTGGCTGCTGCGGGTCGCACACCGGCGGCGTGCGCGGTTCGAGTCGCAGTTTCCGGATGCACTGGACTTCATCTGTCGGGCGCTGCGTGCCGGTCACGGGTTCATGGCGGGTCTAGGCATGGTCTCGACCGAACTCCCCGATCCGGTGGCCAGCGAGTTTCGCACCACCTTCGAGGAGATCAACTTCGGTGCTCCGGTCAACGAGGCCTTGGCCCGGCTGGCGGCACGGGTCGATAGCCCCGACCTCGAGTTCTTTGTGGTGGCGGTGGTGATCCAGCGCGAGACCGGCGGCAACCTCGCGGAACTGCTCGGGGGCTTGTCGTCCACGGTGCGCGAGCGCATGAAACTGGCCGGCAAGGTGCGGGCTTTGTCGGCTGAGGGGCGGCTGTCCGGCATCCTGATGACGGCGCTGCCGTTTGCGCTGGCCGGCATCCTGACCACCGTTAATCCGGTTTACATGAGCGCCCTGTGGTCGAGCCCCATGGGGCGCCATATCGTCGGTGTCGTCTTGTTGATGATGCTGTTGGGGTCGATATGGATTCAGTTCACCGTTCGGATCAGGGTCTGACATGAGCCCCTACTTGAACAGCCCGAGTCTGATCATCGCGGCGGCGGCGCTGGCAGCTTTTGTGGCGATGGCCTTGCTGACTGTCTCGGCCGCCGGATTGCTGCGCGAGCGGCGGATGACCGAGCGGGTGCGCAATCTGGCTGGAGTGCGTTCTGGCGGCTCGGGCGCTGGCCTGCAATTTGAGAGCGAGCGTTTGTCGCGGGTGCTCAATGCCCTGTCGCGGCTGTCGGCGCCTGAGGCGGCCCTGCACGATTCCGAACTGCGATTGCGTTTTGCGCGGCTGGGTTGGCGCGGCGCCCGCGCGCCGATCATTTATCACGCTGGTAAAACGCTGCTGACGCTGGGCTTGCCGCTGCTGGCCTTGCCGCTGTTGTTGCGCTTGGGCGCGGGGACGGCCTCGGTGTGGGCAGGCTGTCTGGCATTTGCGGCGGTCGGCTATCTGTTGCCCGAACTGGTAATCAGCTGGCTGGGTTCGCGTCGCAGTGCCGCCATCCGCGAAGGGTTGCCTGACATGATCGACTTGCTGCTGGTGTGCGTGGAGTCGGGCTTGGCACTCGATGCCGCCATCAACCGGGTGTCACGTGAGATCGCCGCGCGCAGTCCAGAACTGTCCGAGGAGTTCCACCTGGCTGGTCTGGAGATTCGCGCCGGTGCACGCCGCATCGATGCTCTGCGCAATCTGGCGGCGCGTTCGGGCGTCGAGGAAGTCGGCAACCTGGTCTCGATGCTGGTGCAGTCGGAACGCTTTGGCACCAGCCTCGGCGAGGCTTTGCGGGTGCACTCGGAGTTCATGCGGGTCAGGCGCACGCAACTGGCCGAAGAGATGGCGGCCAAGGTGCCGTTGAAGATCCTGTTCCCGCTGATTCTGCTGATCTTTCCGGCGATTCTGGTGGTGATCATCGGCCCGGCCGGGATACAGGTCGCCACCCTGCTTGTGGAGAAATGAGATGCGCTTGACCCAGACCCTGTTCCGTCCCCTCAACGACCACCCCTTGCTGCTGTCGACGCTGTTTTTGCTAACCGGTGCAGCACTCCAATGGCGGCTCGGTTGGGCGCCGCAGGCGGTTGCGCTGGTCGGTTTTGCTTGGGTTCTGCTGGTGCTGGCGGCCATCGACTGGCGCTCGCATCGCTTGCCTGACACGCTGACTCTGCCGCTGCTGTGGGCCGGTCTGGTGCTGCAGTTGCTACCGCCGACCCGCACCGTCGGCGCCGAACTGGCGATCGCGGGTGCGGTGGTGGGTTATCTGCCTTTGCGGGCACTCGAACTCGCTTATTTCAAGGTTCGTCGGATCGAAGCGCTCGGTTTTGGCGATCTCAAGCTGCTGGCGGCCATCGGTGCGTGGCTGGGGCCACA
>Ga0214921_10006101_pt1 | contig 16677 bp, 14 predicted proteins | sample LL1505_MetaG_FD_177992 | JGI IMG/M metagenome (GOLD analysis project Ga0214921, IMG submission 177992) | Freshwater microbial communities from Lake Lanier, Atlanta, Georgia, United States - LL-1505 | ecosystem: Environmental > Aquatic > Freshwater > Lake | place: USA: Georgia | collected...
AGGCTCCTTCGGTGGTTTTTGCGCATGACACACGGCATTTTTCACGGGAATTCGCCGAACTTTCTGCTCGGACGGTGGCAGCGGCCGGTGGGACGGCCTACCTGTTTGCCGAGGACCGTTCGACGCCAGAGCTTTCATTTGCGGTGCGGCATCTGGAGGCGCAGGCGGGGGTGGAGATCACCGCCAGCCACAACCCTCCGCATGACAACGGGTACAAAGTTTACTTCTCCGACGGAGCACAGATTGTTGAACCCCACGCATCAGGAATCATCACGGAGGTGGAGGGCGTTAAGGAACCGGAACAGGATCCTCAGCCAAAAAACGGAGGAAAAGTCGTCATCGTGGGAAGTGAGGTGGACGAGGCTTATCTTCACGCCCTGAAAGAGTTGGTCATTGAGGGGGAGATGTTGAAAAAGGATGGGGGAAAGCTGAAAGTGGTCTATTCCCCGCTGCATGGGACCGGGATCCGGATTGTGCCGGCGATGCTGAACGCGGTTGGAGTGCAGGCTTCCATAGTGCCTTTGCAGGAAAAGGGAGACGGGCGTTTCCCGACGGTCAAATCGCCCAATCCGGAAAACGGGGAAGCGCTGGCTTTGGGAATCGATCTGGCCAAGAGCGAAAAAGCGGATTTGGTTTTGGCGACGGACCCGGATGCCGATCGGATGGGGGTGGCTCTACGAAATTCTTCCGGGACTTACGAGCTGATCACGGGAAACCAGATTGGATCGTTACTGGCGGCCTATCGGATTGACCGGATGAAGGCCAAAGGATGGGTCCAGCCGGGGCAGGAAAAAAGATGTTGTCTCATCAAGACCTTCGTGACGACGGATCTTCAAAAGGAAATTGCCGGATCGGCGGGAATGAAGTGTGTCGAAACATTGACGGGATTCAAATATATCGGGGAAAAACTTGGAATTTACGAAAAGCAGGCGGGGGGACGGGGGAAGATGGGTTCGGAGGATTGGAGGAAGAGGCGTATCGAAAAGAGCACCTTCTTTGTTTTTGGGGGTGAGGAGAGTTATGGGTACAGCGGCGGGGATTTTGTCCGGGACAAGGATGCGAACGGGGCGGTACTGATGTTTGTTGAGGCAGCCGCGTGGGCCAAGGCGCAGGGGCGGGACCTGTTGCAGGAGATGGAAGGGATTTACCGGAGGCACGGTTTGTATCTGGAAAAATTGGGGACATTGGAGATGCCGGGTGCGGAAGGGGCGAGACAGATTGCTCGGGCGGTCGAGAGCTATCAAAAAACCCCGCCGAAGGAATGGGGAGGGAGGAGGGTGGCATCTGTGACGGACTATGAGAAAGGGGCGCATCGGGATGTGGATGGGAAGGAGATTCCGAAAGAGAGAATGCTGATTTTTGATCTTGGCGAAGGATTTCGTGTGGCGGTCCGGGCTTCGGGTACGGAACCGAAAATGAAATGTTATTTTTTCGGAAAAAAGAAAGTCGGTCTACAGGAAGATCTGGGTGCGGCAAAAAGAGAGTTGGCCGGGATTTTGGATGAATTGTGGAAGTGGACCCAGGTGGATGCACAAAAACGAGCGGAGGGAAATTGATATGGCCTATCCCACGAAATTACAGGAGATCGTATCCTTGTTTGAGCATCTTCCGGAAGAGGAGAAACGGGAGAGTCTGGTTTCTTATAGTTTGAATGCCAAATCGTGTGAACCGCCAGAGGGAGAGAAGTTTGATTTGGAGGATGTGCGCAAGGATGAGGAGTGTGCCGACACGGTGGGGGTATTTCTCAGGGTGGATGAAAAAGGGGGGAGTCATTTTCGGATGGCCTTGGGGCCCCAGGTACAGACTTTAACCAAGGCGATGACGGCGATTCTTTGTAAGGGATTGGATGGGGTGACACCCAAAGAGGTGATGGAGTTGGAGAGTGATTTTGTTCCGAAGATAGTCGGGGCGCAGTTGGTTCGGGTCCGAAGTCAGACGACCTATTATATCCTCTCTCGGATGAAGGGGATTTGTAAGGTTTGGTCTGATCGGCAAAGGGCAGCCGGTAAGTAGCTGGGAATCAGAATTTTAAGGAATCAAAGGCTGGGTTTGAATCCGGGCTATGAATTAAAATTTGACTTAGAATAATTCTAAACGATCTTGGTGGGCTGATGAATAGTCTCAAACAGATGGATCGGGGTGCTTTGAGCGATGCCCTAGATCATTCGGGGCAAAGAACTACCCCTCAAAGGGAAACGGTATTCAGCGTTCTTTTGGATCAGAGAGACCATCCGACGGCTGATGAAGTGTACACGCGGACAAAATCTAGGATGCCCACCATCTCCATGGCGACTGTCTACAATTGTCTGGAGACCCTTGTTTCTTGCGGCTTGGTCAAACAAGTGAACATCGAGAGGGAACCGACCCGTTACTGCCCGAACCTCGCTCCCCATGCTCATTTTCACTGCCGGGATACGGGCCGAGTGTATGACGTTCCGGTGCCACCGGACATGATGCATGAGTTGGCCGAAGTTTTGCCGGGTGAGTATCGGGCGGATTCGGTTGAACTGGTCTTCCGCGGACATTTGGCGAAAGGAAAAACAAAATGAAGAATGCTCTCGAAATCAAAGGCCTCAAAGCAGCGATCCAAGGAACGGAAATTCTGCACGGGCTGAATCTCACCATCCCCAAGGGTGAGGTGCACGCCATCATGGGAAAGAATGGGTCAGGCAAGAGCACCCTGGCCAAGGTCATGGCCGGTCACCCCGATTACGAGGTGACGGGGGGAGATGTTCTGCTCGATGGTAAAACCATTCTGGGGCTGGAACCGGATGTGCGGGCCCGGGAAGGGTTGTTTCTCGCGTTTCAATATCCGAGTGAGATTCCGGGGGTGACGATCGCGAACTTCATGCGGGCGGCTCTGAATGCCCGCCGACCCGAGGGTCAGGAGATCGATGCCGTCGAATATTACAATGAGCTCTATAAGAAGATGGATCTCCTAAAGATCGACCGGGCTTTCACCTCCCGGGCGGTGAATGACGGATTTTCCGGTGGGGAAAAGAAAAAGAACGAAATCCTGCAAATGGCGATGTTGGAGCCAAAATATGCCGTCCTGGATGAAACGGATTCCGGTCTGGATATCGACGCCTTGAAGATCGTTTCCCACGGCGTGAACAGTTTGCGCGGTCCCAAGATGGGCATTCTGGTGATCACCCACTATCAGCGGTTGCTGGATTACATCGTGCCGGATGTGGTGCACGTGATGGTGGATGGCCGGATCGTAAAGAGCGGTCCGAAGGAGTTGGCGCTCGAAATGGAAAAGAAAGGCTATGACTGGGTGGAGAACCTTGTTCCCGCCTGAAAGGATTAAAAGAGATGAGCGACACCACTCTCCAGGAAAAGCCGGATCTGCAAATCGACCAGGATCAGGGAAATTTTTCCTATCCTGAAAACTACGCCTTTGATGCCGGGACCGGTCTGACCGACAAGACGATCGACTACATCTGCGATGCAAAAGAGGATCCGGATTGGGTTCGAGAATTCCGTAAAAAGGCGCTGAAAGTTTTTAACGAAAAGCCCCTGCCGACGCATTGGGCCAGCAAGGATCTAGAAAACATTCATTTTGATGATTTCCGGTACTACCTATCCAAGGGAGCCAAACCGAAACGTTCCTGGGACGAGGTCCCGGATGATGTGAAGAGGACCTTTGAGCGTTTGGGGATCCCCGAAAAGGAGAGGGCTTTCCTGGCGGGGGTGGAGGCGCAGTTCGACAGCGAAGCGGCCTATTCGAACATCAAGAAGGCGGTGGCCGAGCAGGGTGTCATTTTTGTGGGAAGTCGAGAGGGCCTGAAGGATCATCCTGAAATCTTTAAAAAGTGGTTTGGGAAGGTCATTCCCACGGCAGACAACAAATTTTCCGCACTCAACAGTGCTGTCTTTTCGGGGGGTTCCTTTATTTACGTTCCTAAGGGAGTGAAGGTGAAACATCCCTTGCAGGCGTATTTCCGAATCAATGCGGAAAACTTTGGTCAGTTTGAGCGGACCTTGATCATCGTGGATGAGGGCGCAGAGCTGACCTACATGGAAGGCTGTACGGCTCCCAAGTTTGATTCGGTCACGTTGCACAGCGCGGTGGTGGAGTTGGTCGCCATGAAAGGGGCCAAGTTGCAGTACATCACCGTTCAGAACTGGAGTCCGAATGTCTTCAATCTCGTGACGAAACGGGGATTGGCCCACGAGGAGTCCGAGATTAAGTGGATCGACTGCAATATCGGCTCCCGGTTGACCATGAAGTATCCCGGTGTGATTTTGAAGGGGCGGAAAGCCCGGGGGGAGGTGCTTTCGATCGCTTTAGCCAACAACGGCCAGCACCAGGACACCGGCGCCAAGATGATTCATGCGGCGGATGAGACGACATCCAACATCATTTCCAAGTCGATCTCGATCGGATCCGGTCGAGCCACCTACCGGGGGTTGGTTCACATTCCGCGGCATTTAAAGGGTTGTAAAAACAACACGGAGTGCGATGCGCTGTTGATCAACACGGAATCGAGAACGGATACCTACCCTGCGATCGTGACCCGTGGCGAAGGAAATTCGGTCCAACACGAGGCCAGTGTTTCCAAAGTGAGTGCGGAACAAATCTTTTACATGCAACAGAGGGGCTTGTCGGAAGGCCAGGCCATGAGCCTGAGTGTGAACGGGTTCGTGAACGATCTCGTCCGGCAATTCCCGATGGAGTACAGTGTGGAGCTTAAACGTCTCATCGACCTCGAGATGGAGGGGTCGGTGGGATAAGTAACCCAACATCCATTCAACAGGAGAACACCGAACATGGCCGACATTGCTAACCGCTACCCTGAAAACATCACGGGAGCCTACTACGTGGACAACCAGTGCATTGATTGCGACCTGTGCCGTGAAACGGCGCCAGCCAGTTTCAAGCGGAATGACGACGGGGGATACTCGTTCGTCTACAAACAGCCCGAAACGCCCGAGGAACAGAAACTCGCAAAAGAAGCGATGGAAGGTTGTCCCGTCGAGGCGATCGGTAGCAACGGCGCCTGAGGCGCTGATTCTCTCATGGGGAAAAACGGCCCAATGCCTGACGGCCGGAACGGATCAGCCCAACCGGCTTGGTGGGAGGCGCGCAAAGCGCAAGCTTGGAAGAAATTTCAGGCCCTGCCGATGCCGCGCCGGCAGGATGAGGATTGGCGTTTCGCCACCATTGACGCGATTCAGCTGGGGGATTTTCAACCGGGCGGAAAAGAAAAAACCACTGAGGTGAAACTTTTGGCCAAAAGTGCGGCTTCCTTTCCTCATGCGGCCAAGGCGATTTTTTCCAATGACCGCCTGCTTCATCTCGAAGGCGGGGAGGAGTTGCTTAAAAAAGGGGTGATTTTTGAATCCCTCGGCGGGGCGCTGCAAAAACACCCGGCTTTGCTGGAGAAGTATTTCATGGCACATCCGGTCGACCTCGGGGCTCAGAAGTTCGCGGCCCTGCATGCGGCTCATGCTTCTGCCGGAGTTTTGATCCATGTGCCAAAAAACGTGGAGATCGAATTGCCACTCGTTGCGTTTCATTGGCTCGATGGATCCGAAGGGGCAGTTTTCCCTCACACCCTGATTGTGGCGGAGAGTCACGCCAAGGTCACTGTGGTGGATTTTTTCGGATCTACCGATGGTGATAGCACAGGATTGGCCTGCGGAGTGAACGATCTTCTGGTCGGACCGGGTGCCAAAGTGGATTATATCTGCTTCCAGCGTTGGGGATCCAAAATGACGAGTTTTCAGCTAAATTCCACCCGAGTGGAAAAAGACGGGGAGGCCCGGAGTCTTTTTGTAAATCTTGGAGCCGCCTATGCCCGGCAGGAAAGCCGGAGTACTTTGGCGGGAGGCGGAGCACGTAGCGAGATGCTGGGACTTTCTGTCGGAAACGAACGGCAGGAGTTCGATCAGCGGACCCTTCAGTGTCACGACGTGCCCAATACGTGGAGTGATCTTCTCTACAAGAACGCATTGGACGACCGTTCCAAATCAATTTTCAAAGGGTTGATCCGTGTCGCGCCCGGCGCAGCGAAGACGGATGCTTACCAGAATAACCGGAATCTATTACTGAATCCGGAAGCGGAAGCTGACTCCATGCCGGGCTTGGAGATTCTGAACGATGATGTGCGTTGCACCCACGGAGCGACGACCGGGCAGATTGATCGCGACCAGCTTTTTTATCTCATGGCACGGGGAATCGATCCGCGTACAGGGGCCCAACTTCTGGCGCACGGGTTTTTCGAGGAGGTGATTGACCGTCTGCCGGACAAAAAGATCGGTGAAGCGGTGCGGACTGCGGTGGCAGAGAAGTTCGCTTCGATGCGATCCGGCGGAGTGAAGGCAGAAAAACCGACTTCACCTTCCCGGAGTAAAAAAATCAGACCGAAAGAGGACGAAGTTTTGGATGTGAGAGCGTTGCAAGGGTTGGCTAATTAATCCCTCATGAAGCCAGGAGAGCAGACAAAACTTTTACGGGAAGTTCCGGCTACTGCCATTCCGGCAGGCTCCCCTTTGATTCTTCCTAAAGATACGGAAGTCACCCTGACCCAGTCCCTGGGAGGTAGTCATACCGTCGCGGGCGTTTTTGGTTTGGCCCGGATCGAGGAAAAAGATCAGGATGCCTTGGGGTTAGCAAAAGTCGCCGTGACCCAAGGAGGGATCGAATCGAACGAGCCGGCGGATGAGAAGAAGGTTTGGGATAAACTGAAGGAAGTTTATGATCCGGAAATTCCGGTCAATGTGGTGGATCTAGGTCTAGTTTATAGCATGGAGTTGAAACCCTTGTCGTCAGGGGGATCGAAGGCGGAGGTCAAGATGACGCTGACGGCGCCGGGGTGCGGAATGGGACCGACGATTCAGGCGGACGCGAAGAACAAGATTTTAACGGTACCGGGGGTGAAGGAGGCCGAGGTGGAGTTGGTTTGGGAGCCTGCCTGGACACAGTCGATGATTAGTGAGGCGGGAAAAATGAAACTTGGCTGGGTTTGAGATTTCGGATGTCTGACGGTTTTTATTTGGGCTGATTCGTACTGGGGAGGGGCGTTGGGCGAGGGGGGGTGGGGGCTTGGGGTGGGGTTAAGGCGTTAGTGCTTCCGGAAGCGGATTCCGATGAGGGGATGTGAGAGCCAGCAACACGAGTGGCGGCGGCTTGGTCCGCCGCAGAAACTTCCGGATGAATATTCGCGGGAGGCTGAGCAGCGGCCTTGGCAACGGCCGCGGCAATTTGGGTGGCTTCGACCTCTTCTTTATAAGCGGCAAGGGAGGGAGGCAAATCGTCCAGGCCTTCCCCTGAGGCAAAAGCAAGCGCCCGATCTCCCAAGCCCACGGCCTTCGCCGCTTCGGGGAACTCCTTCATGACTTTTTCGTAGGTTGCGAGGGCCTGTTTGGATTTGTCGTCCCTGCGGTAAATCTCCGCCAGCTTCATGAGAAGGCGAAGGCGGTCAACGGTGTCCTTGCTCTCAAAATGCTCGAGGGTTTCCTCATAGAGGCGGGTGGCGTCTTTTTTTTCGTTCAGATCCCGGTAGATATCTGCACTGCCTTCCAGAATCACGTTGTTCTTTGGAAAATCTTCCAAGAGTTGGTTGACGGCCCCCCGAGTTTCCGTGATGGATCCTGCATTGGCAAGTAGCCGAACCTTCCGAAGGCGAAGCCATGGAAGATCAGGCGATTTGGAGGTTTGGGCCGCATCGAGATTCTCGTAAAAGTTCCTTGGGAAGGGGCGATAAAGGGGGTCTCCGACAAATGTGGTGGTCCAAGAGAGCGTGATCTGGGATTGATAAGCCGCTTCGGCAAAGGAAAGGCCAGAGAGAAGTCCGCTCACAAAAAGACTGATATCCGGCGTATAACGCAGATAGGGCTCATAGACTGATCCCATGGTCGCCGTCACACCCCGGGAGAGAAGGGGGCCAACCCAGTTTTTGGTCGTCGAACGAACCGTATCCGCACTGAAGGAGTGAATGTGATATGCGATGGCGCCCCGGCGGAAATGAGTAGTTGGCAAGGTGAAGGGGCCTTCCATATCGCCCGTATACCATCCTGCATAAAATGCCATTTGGTCCCAGGGGATGAATTTGGAAGCCACTTCGGGGCGGCGATCGATTTCGATATCAAATCCCCGTGCCTGAAAAAGGACCGCCGCTTGCTCGATCCAGTCGTCCCCCATCCGGTAGGGGTCATCTTTTTTCTCAATAGAACGGACATCGAAGAAGGCCCTGCCGGTGAGCTCGGTTTTTTCCGTGTCCACTGCATCCCGGATCATGCGGCGGACGATATCGGGGGTTGGTCCGTCCAGACGGGTTACCAGAATGAGATAGTTGGCAAAAAACTGTCCGAAAGGGCGGATGCGTTTGTCGGCGAAGTAGGGATTTGAAATCATTCCGTAAAGAGGGAGGCCCTGGATCGGAAGGAGGGCCAGTTCGGAGTCAACAGATGCATAATTCGGCCGGAGTGGGGCCATGAGAGCTTCCGGTGCAAGAACAGATGGATCTTCGGAGATCTTGAGCGGGACTCCGCGAATCAGAACCATGATCCAGATCGGGTTATCCTGTGCCTGCTGAACCGGAAAATTGCCGGCAAGTCCCAAAACCGGGTTGGGAAGAAAATTCTCTGTCCGCTTTAACCAACCCCGGGAGGCGAAAATATCCTCCAAGGGCTTGCGGATTTTGTTGTCAAAATCCGCCCGGGAGATCTCCTCGGTCACCGGGCACTCGAGACCGATCATCCGGTCGGAGGGAATGGAGCGGGCTTTTGCGTAGGTTTCCGCAAGGGGCTGGGAATCCGGTTCTGACCGGTTAAAAATAATGACGGTATGGGCGGTGAGATCCGAATTCACGGGGTCGGCAGAGAGCCCGGGTTCGGAGGCAGATGTTCGGAGGGAGGGCATCATTAAGGTGCCCAGAAGAAAAAGAAAAATGATGTTTTGGGACATCAAAAAGAAGACTAGCGGGGAAATGTCGGGCGGAGAAGATTACAGGTCGAGTTGTAGTCCATCGTATGCGAGGTGGACCTTGGGGGGAAGGGCTGCGTCCCGCTCGGCATGCAGAGTCAGGTGGGTCAGATGAGTCAGCCAGGTCTGGCGTGCCCCTATGTCCTGGGAGATTTCAATGGCTTCGGCAATCGTGAGATGGGTGGGGTGAGGGGCATCACGAAGACCATCGATAATGAGAATGGGGATATCACGTATCAGATCGCGAATCGCTGGGGGGACGGCGGCGCAATCCGGAAGGTAAACGGCACGGGGGCGACCTTCAGAATCGATGCGGAATCCCGTGGTGGTGATCGTTCCGTGGGGAACGGGAAGCGGAGTGAAGGTAATGTTCCCCAATTGAAACGGACCGGTGATCTGATGGGGCTCCGGACAAACATAGGCGGAGTTTCGATGCTGGACATCGAAGGCGTAATCAAAGGCCTTGTGAAGGCGCGAAAGGGTGTACGGGTCGGCATAAAGGGGTATCCGGTTGCCGTTCTTGATCGAATAGGTTCGCAGGTCATCAAAACCGGCGATGTGATCGGCATGGCTATGGGTGTAGAGGACGGCATCCAACCGGGGAATCCCTGCACGTAGCGCTTGGGAGCGAAAATCGGGAGAGGTATCGATCACGACGCTGAGGTCTTTGTCTTCCAACCAGACAGAAGATCGAAAGCGTCGATCCCGCAGATCGGATGAGTTACATACGCGGCAATGACAGGCAAGCATAGGAACGCCCTGGGAGGTTCCGGTTCCGAGAAAGGTAAGTCGCATGAGAAAGATTGGCGTCTTGGTGAAAAGGGGTCGAGCGGGATTCCCCTCATCCTTGGGATGGCATGAAAGCGGTGAAGTGGCACAATCCGGGGGTCATGTTAAGAAGGCTACGAATCAAAAATCTGGCGGTGATTGAGGAGCTCGAATGGGAATTGGGGCAGGGTTTTAATGTCCTTACAGGGGAGACCGGAGCCGGAAAATCGATTCTCGTGGATGCTTTTCTGCTTTTGCTTGGGGAAAGGGCGGACCGAGGGTTGATCAGAACCGGAGCAGAGGGGTGTTGGGTTGAAGGGGAATTGGACGGTGCTGGAAAATTCAAGGACTGGCTGGAAGAAAAAGGAATCGAGTCAGATCCCGAGGGAGCCCTTGTGATCAAAAGGCAGATCGGAGGAAGTGGTGCCGGACGGCAGTTTCTGAATGGTTCTTCAGTGACCCTTGCTGTTTTGAAGGAGTTGGGGGATCGGTTGGTGGATCTGCATGGGCCGCATGACCATCAGACATTGCTATCTCCCGCCACCCAGAGGGGAGCTTTGGACGGGTTTGGTGGGCTGGAGGAAATTCTAGAGGAGGTCCGTCAGGCGTGGCGGGAAAAAAAGGCGGCTGAGGAAAAAAAGGAAGCATTTCAGCAGGGTCTTGCAGGGGTGGATGGGGCGACCCGGGAGCTGATTGATCATCAGGTCAAAGAATTGGAATCGGCCCAATTACGATTGGGGGAGGACGAGGAACTGGAGCGGGATCATGCGGCGGCTGGTCATGGGCGGAGAATCATTGAATTGGCAGCCGAGGTCAGCGGCCAATTGGAGAATGGGGAGGAGAATGCCTTGCAAAATCTGGGCAAGGTCCAGAAAGCATTGGTGGAATGGGAACGACTGGATGGAGCGGCCTCTTCTTTGAGGGAAAAGAATGAAGCCGCCGTCGAGCTATTGCGGGAGATCGTCCGGGAAGGGGAACAAAGGGCGGGACAAGTTGGGTTGGATGGAGAGAGGCTTGCCGAGCTGGAAGCCCGACTCAATCTGGTTCTTGGGTTGCGGAAGAAATATGGGGGTACGATTGAGACCGCCCTTAGAAAACTTGGGGAACTCAAGAAAAGACAGGCCGAGCTGGCAGATGCCGAAGGCACGGAAAGGGAGCTGAAGAAGGAGGTGGAGCGGGCCAATGAAAAGCATCAACAGCTTTGCGCCCGTCTTGGGAAGGAGAGGAAGAAAATTGCGCCGAAATTCTCGGCCGAGGTCACGGAACAACTCCGGGGCTTGGGATTCAAACAAAGTCGGCTGGAGGTGAGCCTTGAAAAGCTGGAAATTCCCGGGGCAGAAGGTGGGGAGACGTTGGAGCTAATGTTCGCCCCCAATCCCGGTGAACCGCCCCGCCCCCTAAGAGCAATTGCCTCAAGCGGAGAGTTGGCCCGGGTCATGCTTGGAATCAAGACCGTATTGGCCGAAAGGGACGAGGTGCCCATTCTGATCTTTGACGAAGTGGATGCCAATGTTGGGGGAGAGACGGCGTTGGCGGTCGCGTCTCGTTTGGCGAAATTGGGCCGGTCGCATCAAGTGTTGTGTCTGACCCATCTGCCGGCAGTGGCGGGGGTGGCGGATTCCCACTTTTGCGTGACCAAAACGGTCGAAAAAGGGAGAACCTTTGCGAGACTTGAAAAAGTGGAAGGGGAAAGCAGGGAAAAAGAATTGAGTCGAATGTTGGGGGGGGAGGGGGAAGCAGCCCGTGCCATGGCCCGGGAATTTCTGGGAAAGAAGGGTAAATCCAAGACTTAGAGGGGTGCGATGGAGGGTCGGAATCCCGCCGGAAGATCTTTTCCCTGAATGAGGATACGGTGGGATTTTCCAAAAAAGGCAGGGTGGGTCAGATGGTTGAAATTCCGGATCCATTTTTCCGGCATGGGCTGGTTGTCCTGAAGAAGGGGGGTGGCGAGACGGATCAAGGCACCGGAAAAATCCGAAAGACCAAGGGTCGTTAGACCCGATTTTTGGCCTTCTTCGATGAGTTCGGTGAAGTTTACGTGGGCCGTCAAATCTTGCTGTCCGGGATTTTTAAGGGGATCAAGGGATGGGGTGTGCCGAGATATCGACATCAGGGTGCCTGAAGCACGGGAGGGATCGTAAAGTTCTGGGGCCGACATTCCGTAGTCGAGGGTAAGAAGCATCCCTTGTTGAATTTGTTTGGAAAGGGTCCGGATCCAGGTTGCGGCATTCGGGCGGATCTCTGCCGTGAATCCTTCGGATCGGGGAATCTTCCAAGTATCCATCTGGGATAGGAGGTCCTTCTCCATAGAGCAATCGAACCAGTCCAACCGACCCTCTTTTTCCGTGACGAACCGTTCCATCCATTGTCCAGAAGAGAATCGAGCCACCCGAACCGGGAAACTGTCGATCAGTTCGGAGGAGTAGAAAAAAACAGGGGTAGAGTTGGGCTTAAAGCATGAAAGATCCGGGTGCCAGTGGATGGGGATGTTGTTTTGGAGTTTTGCGAGATGGGATTTCTGTTGTTCGACCAGATTTGGGCAAGGCTCAATGATATGGAGTTGAACAACCGAAGATAGTTTGGGATGCGACTTATGGATCGAATCCAATAGGTCGCGAGACAAGAATCCGCGGTCGGCACCCTGTTCACAAAGGAACAAGGAGGGTGGAGATCTCAATGTTGCATAAAGCTCGTCTAGTTGGAGGGCAAGCAACTGCCCAAGGACAGGCCCGGTGCTAACGGGGGTTAGGAAATCGCCCTTGCTCCCCGTCCGGGTTTGACCGGAGGAGTAAAACCCCAGAGTGGGGTGGTAGAGCGCCTTTTCCATGAAATGATCAAACCGCATGGGACCATGTTCCTGGATCTCCTTTTGAAGGATTTTTAAAAGGGAAGTGGGCATGCGGAAAATCCTATCCGAAGCATTAAGGGGGGGCGAGATTGACGACCGCGCTTTGAGATTTAAATTAATGGTTGATGATGAACCAACTCAAGTATGGCGTTCTTTTGTCCGCGGTTCTCGGCGCAACAACCTGGGGCCAGTCCCAAGGAATGGGGGCGGAAGCGAAAGTCTTGGATCTTCCGTCGGTCGAGGCTCCCGCAAAAATTCCGGGAATGGACAAAGCGGATCCAAAGCCCGATCTTTCTGGGGTTATCACTCCAAGTTCTGGGACGAGTTCCATTCCTCAGCCCAGGCCTCCATTGAAGGATCCAGCACTTTCAAAAAACAAAGATTCTGATTGGGCAGCTGAAGCGATGATGGCCAAACAGGAAGCGTTGAAGAAGAAGCAGGCAGAGGATGCGGAAGCGGAAGAGAAAAAAGCCAAAGAGACGGAAGCGATGCGAGCGAAGGAAGAAAAAGAGAAGAAAGCAAAGGACATGGAAAACTCCGAGAAGTCGACCGTCACAAAAAATTCTCTTCCTGGATGGAGGGAACCGGAATCAGCGAAACTTCCTCCCGTTACGGGGATGGATGGGGTTAAGCCGCGTGCTATGGATTCGGGGGATGGCAGGGTGCAGCAGGGGTTTGATTCCTTTACCGGTCCTTCTTCCTCAAGCCCTTTGGGTAAGGATTATCAATCGGGAGCCAAGCCGATCATGCCACCCAGTGGCACCTATGACTCACGTATGGCTGCTGGAGCCCCCAAACTTCCAGAGGTTCCGTCGGGAAGTTATCAAAGGATTTCGCAAGATCCCTACTCCATGCCCCCGGGTAGTGAAGCGAAGAAACCGGTTCCAACGCAGCCCAAAAAGAATCTACCCGTCAACAATCCTCCGCCCAAAAATCCTCTCGGGGCCGCCAATGCCGCCGGGTACAGCCCCTACGATAATCTTAAAAACGTTTCGGATCCTCGAAATACGAGGAGGTTCTGATCGAAAGACGGGATGTTTTGCCCGATGGCGGCAAAGAAGATAAGATACCCGTATGCTTGCCTCCGTCATTCTTTTCCCTTTTCAACAGTACTTCTGGTTGTACGCGGGCTTTGTTTTTTTTGTTTTACTGATTCTGGCTCTTGATTTGGGGGTTTTTCATCGACACGCCCACGAGGTCAGCCTGCGGGAGGCGGCGGGGTGGAGTGTGGTTTGGGTTACCCTCGCAATCCTATTTAATATTGGTTTCTATTTCTTTGCGCTTCACGCGCTGGGTACGGATCCCCGCTTGCAGGGATTGGCGGGGTTCGACGCCGGCCACGCGGCCCGGCAGTCCGCCTTGGAATTCTTCACGGGCTTCGTTGTCGAAAAATCACTGGCGGTCGACAACATCTTCATCTTCGTAGTGGTTTTCCAGTTCTTTGCCATTCCGGCAAAGTATCAACATCGGATCCTCTTTTACGGGATTCTTGGAGCCCTTGTTTTTCGCATCGTGTTCATTGCCCTCGGTTCGGTTCTTCTGAAGATTGGATGGGTTTCGCTTTTCTTCGGGGGCTTGCTGATTCTGACCGGGCTGAAGATTCTGCTCTCTCCCGACAAGCCGATTGATCCTTCCAAAAACCCCCTTGTGAGGCTTTTGCAGCGTATCCTCCCGGTTACACCTCATCTGGAGGGGGGGCAATTTATCGTCCGAACTGGGAATCGTTGGCAAGTCACCCCCCTGATGGTGGCCCTCATCTTTATTGAGCTTTGTGACATTGTTTTCGCTGTCGATTCCGTTCCGGCGATCTTTGCCTTGACCCGGGAACCGCTGATTGTCTTCACTTCGAACGTATTTGCGATTTTGGGTCTACGCTCCCTTTATTTCCTCCTGGCGGGAGTCATTGACCAGTTCCACTACCTGAAGTATGGGCTTGGGTTGGTATTGATGTTTGTCGGCTTGAAACTGTCGTGGCTCAATGAGGCTTTCGGCGGAAAGTTTCCTATTACGTGGTCGTTGGGGATTATTATCGGACTGGTAGGCGGCTCGATCGCCTGTTCTCTCTTTTGGCCGGCTTCCGGCATGAACCGCAAATAATAAACCCCCGGCGGGGTTGGCCCGCCGGAGGTTTTAAGAAACCAAGTTTTAGTAGCGGTAGTGCTCGGGCTTGTAGGGCCCTTCGACCGGAATGCCGAGGTATTCGGACTGTTCCTTGGTCAACTGGGTCAGTTTCACCCCGATTTTCTCCAAGTGGAGGCGGGCCACTTCCTCGTCCAGCTTCTTGGGAAGAACATAAACGGCGGGTTTGTAGAGCGCCCGATTCTTCCACAGATCGAGGGCTGCCAAGGTCTGGTTGGAGAAGCTGTTGCTCATGACGAAGCTGGGGTGACCGGTGGCACAACCGAGGTTGACCAGGCGACCCTCAGCGAGAAGGAAGAGTTCCCGGCCATCGGGGAAGACATACTTGTCGAGCTGGGGCTTGATATTGACCTTTTTGATTCCCGGGAAGTTGTTCAATTTGTCGACTTGGATTTCGTTGTCGAAGTGTCCGATGTTGGCGACAACGGCTTGGTCCTTCATTTTGGAAAGGTGCTCGATGCCGATGACGTCTTTGTTCCCGGTGGTGGTGATGTAGATGTCAGCCCGGCCGAGGGTGTCCTCGATGGTGGTGACCTCATATCCCTCCATGGCCGCCTGAAGGGCGTTGATCGGATCGATTTCTGTGACGATCACGCGGGCGCCTTGCCCACGTAACGACTGGGCGGAGCCCTTGCCGACATCGCCGTATCCGCAGACCACGGCGACTTTGCCGGAGATCATGACGTCGAGTGCGCGGTTCAACCCGTCCACAAGGGAGTGCCGGCAACCGTAGAGATTGTCGAATTTGGACTTGGTAACTGAATCGTTGACGTTGAAGGCGGGAACAAGAAGCTTGCTCAGTTCCTGCAGCTTATAGAGACGGTGGACACCGGTGGTTGTCTCTTCGGCCACACCTTTCCATTCCTTGACCAGTTCGTGAAAAATGTAGGGGCTTTCAGCGTGGACTTTTTTGAGGAGATCCTTGATGACTTTCTCCTCGTGGCTGGAGCTGGCCGAATTGACCCAGTCATCCCCATCCTCGAGTTCGTATCCCTTATGAAGGAAGAGGGTAACATCCCCACCGTCATCGATGACCAACTGCGGTCCTTTGCCGTCCTTGTTGAGAATGGCCCTCCAAGTGCAATCCCAATATTCCTCCAGAGTCTCACCTTTCCAGGCAAAGACCGGAACGCCGGCGGCGGCAATGGCTGCGGCGGCCTGATCCTGAGTGGAGAAGATGTTGCAGCTTGCCCAGCGGACATCCGCACCGAGATCGACGAAGGTTTCGATCAGGACGGCCGTCTGGATGGTCATGTGAAGAGAACCCGTGACGCGAACGCCGGAGAGGGGCTTGCTTTTGGAATACTTTTCGCGGATCGCCATCAGCCCGGGCATTTCTTTCTCGGCGATTTCAATCTCTTTGCGTCCCCAGTCGGCGAGGGACAGGTCCTTGACTTTGTAGTCGGTAAAATTCTTTGTGGATTTGTTTTTCGGGGTAAGGGTGGCGGTGCTCATAGTGGGTCCTCCTGGTTGGGTGAATTATTTCAGACCGGCGTGACGACGGAGTTCACGGACACGGTCCGTGTGCTCCCACGGGGCATAGGCCGGATTGCCCCGATGGCCGAAGTGGCCGTAGTTGGTGGTTTTCGAGTAGATCGGTCGGCGGAGTCGGAGTTGCCGGATAATTTCCGCAGGGCGGAAATCAAAAGTTTTATGCACCGCTTTTTCGATGCGCCCAAAGTGAACTTTTTCCGAGCCAAAGGTGTCCAAACACACGGAAACGGGGTGAGGGTAGCCGATGGCGTAGGCGAACTGAATTTCCACCCGGTCGGCCAGCCCGGCAGCCACAATGTTTTTCGCTACATAGCGTCCCATGTAGGCGGCGCTACGATCGACTTTCGTCGGATCCTTACCGCTGAAGGCGCCCCCGCCGTGACGACCGGCACCCCCGTAAGTGTCGACGATGATCTTCCGTCCGGTCAGGCCGCTGTCCCCCTCGGGCCCACCGACGACGAACCGGCCGGTGGGGTTGACAAGAAACTCGGTCCGG
>Ga0214921_10006102_pt1 | contig 16677 bp, 13 predicted proteins | sample LL1505_MetaG_FD_177992 | JGI IMG/M metagenome (GOLD analysis project Ga0214921, IMG submission 177992) | Freshwater microbial communities from Lake Lanier, Atlanta, Georgia, United States - LL-1505 | ecosystem: Environmental > Aquatic > Freshwater > Lake | place: USA: Georgia | collected...
AAGATGTATAAATATCAATTTTTACCATATTAGGTAATATATATTTTTAATATATCATATAAATAACATATTAAAAATATGTGTATAATAATATATAGTTGATGAGTAAAAAAATGTCGAAAGAAGATGCATTAAAAAATATTGAATTTCTGAAAAATCGTTTGAGTGGAAAAGAACGGAGATTAGTAACTGAATTTGGAAGAGGTCAAAAAGATAAAATAGACAAAATGGTTTTACAAGAAATGAGAAATTTATTAGAGGCATATCATATTTTTTTACAATTAGAGGATAAATCTGATGTAAAATTACTGGAAGAAATACATAAACAATATAATGAATTAAATGAACGTATTAGAAGTGTGGAAAGAGCGAATGGTGTATCAGAAGAGGATAGAATAAAAGCAGCAATGGAACGTCTTCAAAGACAACAAGAGGAAGAGAGAGAACGATTGAGAATTAGACAAGAACGTGATATGGAACTATTAAGACGATTACAACATGAAAGAATAATGGGAATACCAAGACCATTACCACCTCCTCTGATTCCAGAAGGTTCATTAGACAATATAGTTGATTTATTAGCCCGAGAAGAAAGATTGAGATTAAGAGTAGAAAGAATAATTGAACAAAGGGATCAAGGTGTTGCTGCTGCTGCTGCTGCTGATTCATCCAGTTCATCAGATAGTGATGGTGGTTACAGATTAAGAACAAGTTATTTTTTTAATCATTGTTATTAAATAATTATAAAAGTATGTATAAAAAAAGAGATATAAATTATTCTTCATCTAAGAATACACCATCGTCTAAGAATGAATTATCGTGATTTTTATATTTAGATAAATCTTCACGTTTAGAGAACAGTTGAACAGGTTTAGTTTTAATAGTGGTCCAGATATTATTATCAGTTAAACAGTATTTAACTTTTTCAGGATCAGTAGAATTATTTTGTTTTTTAATTTTAAGTCCATATTGTGAATTAACAATTGTATTAACAATCTTTAGTTTATCATTAAATTTATCAAAAGTAGTTAAATCTTTATGAGTATATTTGAACATATCATATTTATATATGAGTTCATTTTTATGTTGTTGGCACCATTCAATCGTATCATCAAGAGTAAAAAGTAGAACAGAAAGAGGTTGTTCAATAGTAAAATCATTAACATCAAATCCTAATTTTTTAATAATTTCGATAGCATAATAATGGAATGAATATTTATTTTTCATAGTGAAGTCGAGATAACAGTTCGTAATAGCTGAATCATATTTAGCATTATCTTTCATAATTTCTAATTTAGTATTAGTAGATTGGTCATATGTTTTACCATCATTACCGACCATACTTGAATTCATAATTGTTGTTAAATTACGATACCATCCCATTTTTGTTTTATCATTATATTCTTCAACAAAATCAGATGTTAAATAATCTTTAATAGTTTTAGGTTGTTCTCCATCTTTAATTTTGTCATTAAAAAGATTAATTTCATTATGAATACCATAACATTTTACTAAATTATATCTTTTAATAGCATAAATATCTTTATCATCAATATATTCATCACGTTGTTTAATTTTATTATAATATTCATCTTTATCAAGATCAGGAGCTTCAAGAATACCATTAACAGTGTTAGCATTATCTTCGTCTTCTCTTTCAGTCCGAATTTCTTTCATATCTTTAACAATTTCTCCAATATTTTCATCATTTGGTAGGTATGCGAGTTGATAACCTTTATATTTTACATATCCAAATAGTTTTGCTGGGAAATTTAATTTATCTTCAATACTTTCCCAACTATTTCTCACATATAGATCATATATTGGTTCATTTTTATATGGATAAACCATAATACGATCCCGTGATGATCCAACTAATAGTTCATTATTTGGTTTATTAGATTTTTGTTCTTGATCATCATCATCATTATTATTATTATTATTATTATTATTATTATTATTATTTTCAATACCATCGTCAAGCCCATAAGTATTAACAATTTTAGTAATTTTCTTAGGTAAAATATTATTATGTAGATCATAAGATGTAAGATAATAATCACTACATAACATTTGTTCAACAGTATTATAATCGACAGAGTCATCAGGGCTCATTTCTTTATAATTATCGATAGCGAGATAAATACGATTATTTTTAGGTGATCGAACACGATGCAACATTTGACAGAATTCTTGAGATCCGAGAGAGTTAGAACATCCATAAGCGTAAATATTATCGAAATAGTTAACAACATCAAAGGAGACACCCATACAAACACTTGAGTATAAACAACTACATCATATGTGTTCCATTCTTCATTAACTTTAAGAAGTTTAACTAATTTTTCTTCATCAGAGGTTTCTTTATGGATGAGGAGAACAGTTTTTTCAGGAAAATCTCTATTAATTTTGGTAACGAGATCTTTAGCTTTACTATTGGAAGCCATTGGTATAACTAATTTTTTACCGGCTTCAATATCTTTAAAAATAATATTTAACCAGGCTCCATAAGACATATATTCGATTGTATAAGACGAATATGGTTTAAATTTATTAATAATAATATTAGTTAGTTCATTTTTATGATTAACATTACGTATTTTAGTATAATAGTTAATACATCGATCAGATAAATCGGCATCCATAATATAAACGTGATCAGCATCATCAATTCTCATTTCTAAATTACTAACGATAATAGCGGCTTTATTATTACGTGTAAAATGGTTAGAAGTAAGATATCTTGCGAGACTTTCGCATTCATCGATAATAACATAATCATATTTATCTCGATCTAAACGAGTCAATGAGTCAATTTGACAGATAACTCTTTTAGCGGTAATATATTGATCAGTTATTTCTGAGTATAATTTGAAATCGTGAATTTTTAGATCATTTAATAGTTTGATACCAAAAGTACGACGACTTGATACAAACAATATACTTGTATTTTTATTAATAAGATCAGTTCGTTTAAACAGAGCTTCCAAAAGATTGGAAGTTTTACCTGTTCCTTTTTCAGATTGAATTGCAATCAAACCAGATTTAAGAACAGGATCAAATATATCTGGTGTTAATTTAGCTTGATCAAGAATAAGAGCTTTATCCATATATTTCTTATCAATAACAATTTCACGTTCAATATAATTTGCAACTACGAGATCGGGTGAAGATTTAACATTTTTAAAGATATTGATGATACCTTCGTCTTTACACCATTTAATTAACGATCCAACACTAATATTATTTTTAATAGTAGAAGTAGCTTTAAAAGAGTTCCATTTATTGATCATATTAGATTCTTTATATTTATCACTTTGTTGTGACCATCTATTCCAAAGATCATAATAATCCGTTTTATCGGAAGATAAATTGGAAAGAATCATACCAATTTTGGTCCAAAGATCATAATCATCATAATAATTCGAGGGTAATTGGAATAGAATATTTTCCAAATTAATATTATCAGCACTTTTATCAGATGAATCGATCATATTTGGTTTCAAAATCGAATTTGGTGTCTTAATACTTGAATGATCAATATATTTATTTTTAGGATCAATATTGGTAATAAGAGTAGATAACCAAAATTGTTTAAGATCTTGTTCATTTTTACAATCAGAAATATCAGCAGTTTTAAATTTACCAATATTGAAAGTCATAGGAACGAGAATAGCATTACGTCCCATTTTAGAGTTAAAACATAATCTGAAACAAGTTAAATTATAAATAGATTTATCACAATAAGTCATTTTATATTCATTGGATAACCGTATGAAAAAATCTTTACAAACGATATTATTTTCAAAAGTAAGACCTTTAAAGATCAAATGATATGATACCTTATCTGGGTTTTCCTTTATTTGGATATCATTATCATTTTGTAAAACGACAACGTCAGATAGTTTATAATCGTGAGCATAATATTTTTTAGCTCCAGAACGTACATAATTAATAATATTAACAATATGGTCTTTATGATTGAAATCATTTTTAGTTGAATTGATTTTCATATCAATATCGAGACTAAATAATAGTTTACATTTATCGGACCAAAATTCATAGAAATGAGAAATTTCATTGCGTTTAATACGATGGAAAATATCATTTGGATTAACTACATGAAAAAACTTACTTCCAGCTCGATTAACATCTTCTTGAAATAATCGAACATTAGATACACCATTATTAGTGCATTTTTTGAAATAATTGAGAGCATCAGTCTTTTTAAGAAACTTCATTGTATATAAATTATTATTATGAATTCTTTAACTAATTAAGGAGATAAATATCAATTTTTTATATTGATATATCGACCATTATATGATCTATTATATATATATATAGTATATAGTATTATATATAATATAATAGAATATAAAAAATTGATATAAAAAGATATATAAATTATAAAACTTAAACACATATATTATATATAATGAGTAAAACATCAGGCATGAATATATTAGATTTAGGAGATGGAGACAATAAAGCGGAGGAACAGTATTTATTAAGAAATACCAATATTAAAGGATCATTAGACACATCCACATTTGAGATCAGTCCAAATATAAGTGATAATAAATCGTCAAATATCACAATGGAATCATTTATAAACATGGATAATAAGATGGTATATAATTTACCCTGGATTGAAAAATATAGACCAGATAATTTCACAGAAATAATAAGTCATAATGACATATTGAATGCATTAAACAAATTAATAATAAATAAAAGTTTACCTCATTTAATATTTTATGGTCCACCAGGAACAGGAAAAACAACAACAATACTTGCATGCGCCAAAAAAATGTATGGAAAAAATTATAAGAATATGATTTTAGAATTAAATGGATCTGACGATAGAGGTATAAATATTGTTCGTGAACAGATCAAAGATTTTTCAGTATCTAAACAATTTATTGGTAGTTTTAATAATGATCTACAAAATGTCGTTAAACTTGTTATTTTGGATGAAGCAGACTCAATGACATATGATGCTCAATTTGCTTTAAGACGTGTTATTGAAAATTATACATATAATACCAGATTTTGTTTGATATGTAATTATGAAACAAAAATAATAAGTGCATTAAAGTCAAGATGTATGATATTTAGATTTTCACCAATACCAAAAAATATTCATTTTAAAAAATTAAAAAATATAGCTCAAACAGAAAATGTTAATATAATTGATGGTGCATTGGACATACTAATTAAACTGTCAGAAGGTGATATGAGAAAATCTATTAATTTACTTCAGTCTATTAATACCGCTAATTTCCAATCTGATGATATTTTAAATAAAAAAATAATATCACAAAATGACGTACTTAAACAAATTGGTTATCCTTTGATCGAAGAAAAAGATAAAATTACCAATGTCGTTTTTAATAAAAATATTAAACTTAATGAGACTATTACACAAATCGAAAATTTTAAAATACAATTTGGTTTAACAACTGCCGATATTTTACGCGATCTAACCAATCATATTGTAAAAAATATAACAACCAAAAATATGATATCTTTTGGAAAGATATTAGACAAATTAGGTGATGTAGAAATTTATATGTCTATTTCATACAATGATATTGTCTTACTTGCAAATATTGTTTCCATTATTAAAAATAATTTATAACTACTATATATGATCTATTAAAAATAAAATAAAATAAAACATATTATTATTTTATTTTGTTTATATAAATTAAATTAAATTAAATTAAATTAAATTAAATTGAATCAGATCAATTAAAAATTACATTTCTTAATTTATTTAATTGATCTTCATCCGCCCATATATCTTCTACTTCTTGATCTGTATCTGTATCTATATTAATATCAAGATCTGATTTATAAAAATTTTGTTCATATTGTGGTGGTTGATCATCTTTAGATTCAATTTCAATACTATTTACAGAATATTTATCATAACGTTCTCTATCAAACTTGTGAGGAATTGGATTTGTCATGATACCATTTTTGTCTATATAATGATTAATTAAAACATCATCATTATTTATTTCTGCATGATTCTCATTATTATTGTTATTATCATTATCATTATAATTGTACAACATTTCTGATACTTTTTTATTAATTTTGATTGGCACTTCTGGATTTTCATATAAACTTTCATCAAATGATGTATCAGATTCTGATTCAGATACTGTAACATCGTATGTACAACATTTATCATTAACTTCGTTAAGAAATTTTGATAGAATTGATGTTCTAATTTCAAAACAATTAGTGTGATTTAAATCAAATGTATTAATAAACTCATTATAATCATATTCTAATGCTTTAATATTAAGATGATTAACAGCTTCAATTTGTTCGTCAGAAGGATCACTATTTTCTGATTCCAAAAAGAAGACCCCACTTTTTTCTGTTGGAACTTTTAATGAAAAACACCATAATTCTGGTCCAACATATGCCGAAAATTTTATTGTATTTGTTTCTCTATAATATTTATAGTGTTCTAAATACACGTCTTTATTTGACATAATCCAATTTACAATAACATAGTCAATATTATTGGAATATATTAATGTTGAATCCTTTCTTGTTAACTTAATTTTTAACATTATAGTATATAATATACTGATTATTGATATTATTTAAATCAAAATAATATCAATTTTTTTTATATGATTTATCCTATTTAATTAGTTCTTCCAAACAAAATTTCTAAAATATCCAAATAAACCAGTTTGTGGTGGCTGATTCTCTACCACTGTTGGAGTTACTTCTTTCGACACATCTTCAAATTGATTAGATGGTATAATATTTTCTTCCAAATTTGTTGCTACATTTACGATTGATTCTGGTTCAGATAGATTAACATCTGATTCTGAAATATTTTTTGGTATAACTTCATTATCATAATCAATATTGGATGCATTAGGTGCAAACATATTATTTTGATACGTGATATTTGGTGTATTAAAAGTATTCTGATAGTACGTGTTTTCAACTGATGGTGAATTAAATCCTGATCCAGGAAACATATTAAAACATTCCTGAGCAAATACAGAATCAAGAGGTAAAACATTATTATTCCAACCTAAAGCGGTACGTACAAAATCATATTCTTTAGCAGCCAGAGTTTTGTTCAGAACTTCGGAAGGTGTTGGTTTTGTTTTATTTTCATTTTCGAGAGTGAGTTCGTCACCAAATAGGAGCATTTTAACGAGACTTGCCGAATATCCAGAGATCTGAATTACACCTTTAACTGAAGAATCTACTGGACTTCCCGTAACACTGCTCTTAAGATTCCAAAATACGATTGTTGGGAGATCAGTTGTATCATCAGGTAGTCCATACCATGCTTTCCATTTAATGCAAATAGTTTGATACATAGTTTCAACACCAGAAAGAGTTTTTTCTTGACTAACACTGGAACAGTAATTAGTATATCTATGTCCTGTTGCTTCATCGATTTGCATATCGGATAAAGCAATAATTCGTTTAGTAGCATTTTTAATATTACGCCCATTTCGTTGCATCAACATATCGAACGCTGCTACAAAATTTGTATTCATACCCCAATCTGCGACACTTGTGCGTCTTACCATTGCTGGAAATGTTTGACAATCATCAAATTTAATAAATGTTGGATTTGCTGAAAATGTTATCAATGATTGCTCTGCATCTGGATTCTTCTTTTTTCGGAGATGCATAAATAATAGTCCGAGACCAATGGCTGCATTCATAGGAGTGCCACTCATTGAACCGGAAACATCAACCATTACTTCATCATGTTCTACATCAAAATTAATAGATTTATTTAGAGTAGCAAGATTTTTGTTAGCATCTTTTTCTGCTTCCATTAATTGATTCCATACAAAATCTACATATGAATTAAACTGACGATGAGCAAGTAACATATCATATTTGGAATTTTTAATGAGATCTTCAACTGAACCATCAAAATTACCCCGTTTTTTAAGAATATTTTCAACTAATTTTTCAATAGCAATTTGTGATCCATTCACTTTGGTTCCATTTGTTAAAAATTCAATATAATGTTCTTTACATTCTAAACGATCAGCTTGTTTATCAACTGAAATTAATCTTAATTGCGCTTCATCATCATCAAATTCGAGTCCAACTTTATTTTTAATATATTTGGTTTGTTTATCAGTAAGAGTAAGATCGAATGAATGTTTATATCTGTCAAGAGCGATTGATGGAACGTGAGGAAATACAATATCTTTCCAAGTGCCATTACACATATTTACTTCAACAACCCCAATTTTAGTATTTAGATTTGAAATCATATTTCTATATTTTTGGATCGTCTTTGAACCTTTCAAAGTAATTCGAGATTCATTTGTTAAACGGCTCATAATCTCGGATGCTAAAGAATTCATATTATATTTGGTTCGTAGAATTGAAGTAATTTCATCGTAAAAAGTAGAACTTTCACGAGGAATCCATTTAGCTGCCAGAGAACATTTATTGTTAGATGTAAGATCAATCGATAATTGAGAACTAACATCATTAAAGAATTGTTTAACAGTATTGGTAGGTAGATTGCCACGTTGGATAAGATTAAAATAATCTTTAAAATATCCATAATGAGAAATGAGTTTTGACAGTAGTGTTGAAGTATTAGGGAAATCGGAAGAAATCAGTTCAAAAAATGAATAGAATAGATCTCGTTCTCCTTTACCTCCTCTACAGTTTCGTGTATTAAAACACAATATGATAAGGTTAGTAAATTTAGAGAGAAAAACGTTATTATCGTCATATTGGATATTATTAACAGCATCTTTATATAAAATTTTGATATCTTCATCTGGAAGTTTTCTGATTAACCTATTAAACAAAACCAACGTTTTATCATCAATCGTGTTGGATGAATATTCGACAGTGCCATTTTCTCCGAATTGCATTATAAGATAATATCAATATAATAAGTATGTTTTTAAATATATATTGTGTTAAATATATTGTTGAAACCAATATAAAAATTAACTATTACAAGTATATATATATAGTTATGACTGATACAGTTGCAAACAATGATAGCGTACAACGAAACACCGGATTTCGTTTGAACAAATATTCATTTATTGTAAAAGATTTTACCCCTGTTGGACAATATCCATATGAAGTTAAGAATGACAAAGTTTATGTTAATCTTACTTCTTATGAAGAACGAACCGCATTTTTTGCTGATCTCAAGGATAAAAATATTCGTGCTCGTGAAACACTTTATGAATATTTTGTTCCATCAACACATCAACTTGATGGTCAACAAGTTACATTCCAGAGTATTGTTGCATACCTTCGTACTCTAACTGCTGATAATGAATCAACAAAAAATCTTAAGAGATGTTTTAAAGTTGTTAACGATAATGCAAATTTTAAGGTTATTGTAAGTTCGTATGCTCTTGCATCTCTTCTAAATACGAGTCGTGTATTTTTCCCATATCGTAGAAGCCGTCAACATCGTTCTGACCAATCAAGAGAAGCTCGATCTGAACAAAATGATGTTCGTGTTAGTTCTTTTGTTCAAGGACCACAAGAATCAGGTGTATCTTATGGTTCCAGTTCAACTCGTTTCCAGAGCTTAAGATCCCAACAAGTTCAAGATTCAACAGTTGCACCAACTTCAACTCGTCGCACATATGCTGATGTATCTGGGTATAGACGATCTACTCCTCAACCAAATGTAGATCAAGCGCCAAGAGATTTAAATCAAGATGTTGAAGCTGTTCCTCGATCTGGTCAAGTCCATGGACATGGACATGGACGTGGTCGTGGTAGAGGGCGAGGTGGTGGCCGTGGTCGTGGTCCAAGAGGCCCGCGAAGTCAGATGGTTGTTCGATCTGATGGAACTGTATTATCTTCAACAACTCAAGTTGATGCAGTTTCAACTCCACAAGTTGGAGTTGGAGCGAGCGATTCTGGTCCAGTTGTAGCAGAATAAATATAAAGATTAAAATAACATAATTTATTATTTTCTAAATAATAAATTATAAATGAGATTTATATATAATATATTATCAAGGGATTATGGATTGATTCCATATTATAAAAGAGAAGTTAGAGAAAGAAATTTTATAATAAATACATCAATATTAATGATGTTATTATTAATATTATTTATAATAATATATATGGTATATTTTTCGGATGATTTAGATATAAAATTATTAATTTCTTGAAGTATAGTAAATATAATGCAATCAAATAAATGGGGGCCAGATGCATGGTCTTATTTTCATACAATATCATTTAATTATCCAATAGATCCGAAACAATGTGATAAAGATGCATATAAAACATTTTATGAGACTCAAAAACAAATATTACCTTGTAGTATATGTAGAAAATCATATAACTTTTTTTATGATAATTTTCCAATAGATGACTATTTGGAAGACCGTAATGGTGTTATATATTGGTTATTCATTTTACATAATATAGTAAATATGAAATTAGACAAACCATTAGCACATTTTAAGGACGTAATATTAAAATACGAGAATATGAGAGCCAGATGTGGGAATATAGATACATCAAATACAGAGAAAATAAAAGAATGTCAGGAACCAAAAAAATGGAACATTGAAATGGAACATTTTATGAACTATACTTTTGAAAAATATAATGATATGACAATAAAAAAAATAGCACGTATCATCAAAGATAATATGGACCGGGAAGAAATTAAACAAATCGTTAAAAATATTAAACTATAAAATTATAAAAAAAATATTAAATTATTTTTTTTTGTGTTTTTAATTCTTTTTGGATAAAAAAATAGTCGTTCTATGATGAATTAATTCTCTCAATATCATATCTTTAATTCTCTCAAAATCCTATCTATTGATATATCAAGATCAAGTGTTCCATCAAACATAATTTCTGTATGGTTTTTTAATTTTTCACATTTCCATGTCAGCATCAAATTAGTATCAATCAACTTTCCTTTCGGACGTGCTTCGTGTCTTTTAATACGTTCTTCTTCAGATACATAATAATATATAAACTTTGTGTTCGTTTCTCTATCTAAAACGTCAAATAATTTATTATAATATTTTTCATTTAAAATACCTTCACAAACAATACTATATCCTTTGCTTAATGCTATTAATGCATTGGATATCATCATTTCCATTGATATTTCACAATTTTCTTGAACAAGCTCTTTAGATTTATGATAATTATTACCTAATTGTTCATTACGATAATTATCTTGTTCAATAAAAAATATTTTTAATTTATATTCTTCGCGTAATTTATCAACTAATTTTGTTGTAAATGTACTTTTACCAGAAGCAGGACCTGCTCGGATAACTAATGCAAATGAAGTATTATTATTATTATTATTAGGCAAACAGTTAATCATTACTATTTGTTTTCTATTTAGATTTATTAAACTATAAAAATATCAATTTTTTAATAGGGGGACCCACCTTAAGTAATTATATGTGATGTTAAACATCGCATATAATTACTTAAGATAACTGTCCAAGATCAATTTTTTATAAGTATAAATTAAAATGGTATATAATCAATTATTATTTATTTGTTATTTAATTGAATACTTTGATGTATTTTGTGATTGGAACACCACATTTACAAATTAAATTATTAGATGTTTTATGTTGATTCCAGCATTTATTACAATAAGTGAGATGTCCACAATCTTCAGACATTTTTTGTGATAAATTTAAACAATCTTGTTCAATACATTTAAATCGTGTATTTTTATTATCGTCAACAATGAGTAGTTTACGAACAGCATCAACATTTTTTCTACAAACTGGACAATTTCTACTATCATAATTATTATAATTGGTGCGTTGCCTATACATATCTGGCAGTGGATATAAATAATCTTCCATTTGAGGAGGATTCATATTATCATCAACTGATGTAGCATCAGCAGTATTTGATGTATTAGGACTGGTAGCTGTTATTGTACGTGAATTGATTTCCACATTAGGATCAATTTTAAAAAATATTTGTTTAGTACAATTAATGCATGCAACACAATGTCCACAATCATATACAATTTCTCGAATGTTTTCTTGACATACTGTACAATAATCTAATGAAGTATCATATTCGTCATTTAATTGTTGTTCAAATGGTTCTGGTTGAGGACATATTGGTGATGAATATTGTGTTGATACACCACAAGATACAGCTCTTGCAAGAGCACTTGGTGTGTTATCCATCATTTGGTTCAATAATCTATCTGACCTTTTATTAGATGTAACTGATTGAACTTGTTTTTTAATTTGTGTAATGAGAGCAATATAATATAATCGTATTCTGGAAGGGATTGGATCTCTTTTAATCATTTTATAAAGTCTATTATTTTCAGGGCATCCAATAAATTCACCTAGATCTTTGATACCTTGAACCTGTGATTCATCGTCTAAAAACTTTAATGCTTTAAATCTTTCCATCAAATCACAAAAATGACTGATTAATTTGTCATCATCATTTTCAAATGATTGTGGAATATGTAATGTTTTACAATAATATGTACCACTATCTGATTCAATCTTAAAATATATTGGTTGATCAGATTGAAGGGCTCCCCCCTTTAGGGGGTGAGCACTCGACCCTGAAGGGTGAATATCAAAAAATACTTCATTATAATTGTGAAATTCATCTATATTCGCAAGTTCATAACTATTATATGGATTATTTGAACGATCTTGATCATCAATCGATGATTTCATTTCCTGGTCATATAATTGATCTTGATTACTATTAATTTCACTTTTAGATGGTTGAGATGAAGCAGGGAAAGCATTATGAGGAACTCCGATAATATCGCTCATAGATCCTGAAATATCAACATAAAAAACAAAAATAATTTTATCGGTTGGAATTTTAATAGGAGGGCATCTACCTACAATTTTAAATGTATTATTATTGCTCATAATTGGAATAAATTTTTGTTCTTCTAAAAACTGATTTGGATCAATATCAACATTTGATTTAGAGTTAATAATTCTAAGATTTGTTTTAATTTCTGATTGTTTTGCAACTGTTAGTAATGTAATTTTAACATTTTCATCTAATTTAGAAATAGCTCCAAAAGGATCACCAATTAATGAATCATTAACAACATTTTCATCATCACCTCCAACAAATTTTTGTCCGAGATGTTCTAATAATGGACGATCATATTGTGATTCACTACCAATACCGAGGCAATAATCATAACGTGCTTTACCAGTAGCCATTAAAATATCTTTATGAGTTGTTTGACCATCTGACATTATATATTTAAAAATTTTAATTTTTTTATCATCATTTTGTATTTGGGTAAAATGTTTATCAATATATTTATTAGCATCTTCAATGGCAACAAAATTAGTGCCACCAGATGGATGTAATTGATTTTTAATAATATTTTCCATATCATTATACGAAACAATATTTACAGATCTTAACATACCATTATTATTACCTTCAATATTTGGTAAAGGATACGTTGAATAAATATTAGAATAATTATCAAATGGAACAACAATGAAATCAACATCAGCTCCATCTATTCTCAATTGACGAACAAAACGATATGTATTCTCTAATGATCCAATAACTAACTGGCTTTTACTTTTATGGTTTTCATTTCTCTGATCAGTAGCAAGACTCATTGTGCGGGCCAAAGCAGGTGCAAAAGTAAGAACTCTAGACATCTATATTATATTATATAATATTGGAATTACTATATAATGTAAATAGTTAAATTATCAATTTTTTAATATGGTGGCCTATCATAAGTAATTATATGTGATGTTAAACATCGCATATAATTACTTATAATATGGGTTTTTAATGTTTATTATTGAAAATATGTGTTATAATTTTACAGACATCATCATTATCTAGAAAAAGCGAATCATATGCAACTAAAAAATTGTTAGAGTTTTTAAGTTTAGTTATACCTAAAACAAGAGCATCTTTATCATATGTTTTTGAAAATATACAATTATATAAGGATGTATCAAAATCTGGATCGGTAGATGTTTCAATATTGGAAAACAGTTCTTTAGTTTTACTTTGAAGATAAAAATTATATATGGACATCATAGATTTATCTTTAATATTAATATAATTAGGTATAAATGGATTAACGGATGCATTGAACATATTAAAATACACATTTGATTTGTTACAAATCATATTTTGATCAATATTAATATCAATAAGAGTTTGTTGTAATTGGATGCGAATACTATTGATAAAAGAATGTTCATATATAGTTTTATCAGTTTGAGATAGATTATTAAAATAATTGTAAATATAAATGAATGGATTAAGAGTTTTTTTATAAGTCAGAGTAAAAGATCCATATTTAATATTATTTGAATTCATATTATATTATATTGTTATTATAAATTAATTAATGATTATACCAAAAACTGTTTTTAGTTTATGAGTCCAAAGATAATTGTACATTAATTGGTAGAACATCTATAGTTGGTGCTGTTGATGCTAATTTATGTTTTCGTTGTTTGGTAACTTTCTTTTTAGGATTTGGATTTGGATTTGGATTTAGAGTGTTAACAGTATTATCATTATCAATATAACCACTAATGACAGCGACATTAGATTGATTTTTTTTTGGTTCATCAATTAGTTCTTTTTCAGAGTTATTAATATTTTTTTTGGGAACATTTTTTTTGATATTAGAAATGTCCATAGTTTGGATTAGAGGTTTTTTGTTATAAATTTTATTATCATCATCATTATCATCATCAATACCATTATCGAGACCAATAATTTTACCATTGATGTCCATATTAAAAGCGTCTAATGCTTTTTCGAAATCAGTTTTACGATTAAACACAGATTGTGGGTCATTATTACGAGGTAAATAATTAATAATAATTTCGAAAGAAGGAGGGATATTAAGAGTAGTCCATAGAATATTATTCATTTCGTTTTCGGATTTATATTGTCGTGCATTATTCCACCATTGGATGGTAGATTCAGTAGTAACGATCATAGATCCGAATTTGCGATCAAGAGATACTTCTTTAAGGAAATTATTAAATACGAGTAATTTAATTAATTCTTTAAGAAAATCGATGCCGTATTTAAATCCGAGTCCAAATGTGGGACAAGTTTGGAGGTCTTGAATAGCTTTACTTTTGGATCCGCGTAAGATATCTATAATTTTATTGATACCAATACCTCTTTTATTGATAGTAAACATAGTTTTCATAATGAGAAACATAGGAAAATAGAGTGGTCCTTGATCATATTTTCTTTTTTTTTCTTTTTCAGCATTAAAACAATTATCACATTTCATACATGGATTGTTCATAATTTCACCAAAATGTTTAAGAATAATTTTTTTACGACATAAATTGGTTTGGACCCAATTTTCCATAATTTTAATTTGTTCCTCTTTAAATTTCCTGTATTTTTCATCATTAATATCTTTTAAAAGAATTCTACATATCATTAGATCTTTATTGCTCCAAAATAATACACATTTTGATTCGACACCATCACGACCAGCTCTACCAATTTCTTGAGTATAAGATTCCATATCATTAGGAATTCCATAATGAATAATAAGGTGTACATTTTGATCGATACCCATACCGAAAGCAACAGTAGCGACGATACATCGATAAGTACCATTAACGAAACCATTATGTATATCTTTACGTGCTTTAGGAGTCATACCACCATGATAAGCTTCACAAGTAATATTTAATTTTTTAACAATAGAACAGATTTTTTCAGTATCTTCTCTAGTTTTCGCGTAAATAATAATACAATCATTAAAAAACTGATCTAAGAATGGCTGTATATCAGTAAAAATATCAGAAGATTTTTTATAACATTCAATAGATAGATTAGTACGATCAAAACTCGATTTAACAATTTTTGGATTATCTAATTGTAAAAAATGTAATATATCTTTTTGAACCTTAGGTGTAGCAGTAGCAGTACAAGCAAAAATCGGGATATTAGATCCGGCTAACCATTCTTTGAGACAACCTAATTGTTGAAATTCTTTTCTAAAATCATGTCCCCATGTTGAAATACAATGTGCTTCATCTATTGCAATTAAACATAATTTTTTTTCACGAACGAGATCTTTAACAAAAATTTCTTCTTTGACAAGATATTCTGGTGTCATATATAAAATTTTATGTTCATCACCATCAATAATAGACATTTTATTATGTTCCTTATCTAACTGACTCATATTAGAATTAAAACATAAACTTGGAATACCCATTTTAGACAAATTTATGTGTTGATCCTCCATTAAAGCAATTAAAGGAGAAACAACTATTATCGATTTTTTTCTATTATTATATAAATATTGTAATTGGTAACAAATTGATTTACCAGCTCCAGTAGCTAAAACAGCCAATGTATCGTGACCATTAATTAAATATTCGATAATTTGAACTTGTAATGGTTTTAATGTTCTCTCTGGAAAGAGAGTTTTATATAGAGTATTTAATGTGTTTTCCATTGTATAATATATATTATTGTTTTTATCATTATATATCTAATTATTTAATTATCAATTTTTTAATATGGGCTCTCTACTGGTTTATTCTTTTTGATGTTGCACATCAAAAAGAATAAACCAGTAGAGAACCCATATTAAAAAAGGGATCGAGGCAGGTTATACTCTTGATTATCATATTA
>Ga0214921_10006103_pt1 | contig 16677 bp, 24 predicted proteins | sample LL1505_MetaG_FD_177992 | JGI IMG/M metagenome (GOLD analysis project Ga0214921, IMG submission 177992) | Freshwater microbial communities from Lake Lanier, Atlanta, Georgia, United States - LL-1505 | ecosystem: Environmental > Aquatic > Freshwater > Lake | place: USA: Georgia | collected...
CCAATGTCATCGCAGTCTTCTGCCACTAGAACGTCACAATCCAGAAACGTCACATGCTCGTATCCCTTGGTTGCAATGATGTTTCCTATGGCCAGCTTGCTGTATTGCACCGGCTCGACCAATGGCTTCTCAAGAGTGATAAGATCAATCTTGTGCCGTTGGCAGTAGGACTCCATGCGCGGCTTGGTTAGCTCCAGCACCTTGTGCCACTTGTCTCCGAATGCTTGCGTGACTAATGCTTTCTTCATTTAACGTCCTTCCATATAATTCCCTTATCGTCCAGATCGCTGCTTAAAAGCATTATTTTATTATATAGCGAATAACCGTAGCCATAACGCGACACGCCATAGCTAAGAATGTCGCCAATGTGATAGAGCAACCATGAAAGCGCAATCTTCATTTTTCAATCTTGACCCAGGCTTCCAACGGCAAATTCTCTCCGCAGAATCCAATCTGCATCTCCTTCTTCTCCTTGTCGTTTATTCCGTACAAGGCCCAACCACCTTCGATCTTTTCAGCGCGTGTAATTTTCATTTATCGCTGCAATCGTAGTCTTCCCAAGTGAAACGCTGGCACGCTTGGACCGCATCATCACGCGTTTTATATGTGTCAAAGTGCGACCATTCCGATTCGTTGCTCTCGCCGGTTTTGTCTATGTAAACTGCCCACTCTGGATTTCCTTCCTCATCCAATTCTTTCTTAATCCATCTCATAGTCTAGGTAATCCTTTCTTTAATTGCATCCATGCGAACAAAGCCCTTACCACCGCACGCTCTAAGTGGTCAAGCGCATTCTCTCCAGACTCGTCTGGGTTGGGGTGATTAAGGTGGATCTGTTGCTGGGATGTGACTGCGTGCTTGATACAACGGGTTATGTGGTAATCATAGGTCGGCTTATCCTTCCAGAACCACTCTCCATACGCAGACTTGGCGGACCCATTGCCCATCACCCTCCACACAATCTCGGAGGCAGCATTACCCATCTCTTCGATTGTGGGAGGGTTTTCCATTACAACTTCATTCCTGGCGGATTGTATTTCTTCGACCATGCCCATACCTTGAGCATGGCTTGGAAGGCAATGCCTGCCTCGTACAACTCATCTTCCGACCAGCGATGGATTACCAATGTCTCTGGGTCATTTGCAGCCAAGACCACCGAAACGCAAGCGCATTTCGGATTCTCGGATGCGTATTTATAGGCCCATAACTGCGCGCAATCGGAGTCATAGAACGGGTCATACTTTGGGTTCACCTTCCTATTCTTTAGGTCGATGATAGCGTCCCCAATCCCCTTCAACCGGACGTAGGCATCGCACCTTCCAGCGTAACCAGGACCGACCAATGCTTTCTCGCACCAGTGGGTTTTCTCAATGTTATCCTCTGCCCATTCCTTGAATGTCTTAATGTAAGGCTGGAGTTCGGAGTCTTTGGAGCAAGCACGTCCCAGCAGGATATGCTCCATCTGTTCGTGCATTTTGGTGCCATGCTCTGCCGCTTTTGTCGTAGCTTGCTTTGAATCTTTGACAACTCTCTTTGCGTAATCTTCGAGTGTTTCACCATCCTCCTTCGGAAGAGTGAGCGATGCCATGATAGCCTGCTCGATCTTCCATGCGGTTAGTTGGGGCTTGTCCATGATGCCAAGCACGCTAGTAACCGATGGGAGTAACCCCATCTTCCGCGCATCGGCAACTGTGGTATTCCGCTCATTACCATTCTTTCCAATGATAACGTGCGCGGATTCGCCACTTTCTGTATACCAATGGCCACTAGACTCGGTTTGAACGAGTTTAGTAGTTGAAGGTTCTTTATGTGTTATCGTGAGTGCCATTAGAATGGCATCGTGTTGCCGTCCACGTCCTTGTTATCAGCAGGGGCAACCTTACCCTGCGGTGCGCTGGCCGCACCGGACAACTCCTTGCTTTCAAGAATCTTGCCCTGCAACCATTCTGGCATGCTGGCAAACGCACCACCTTTGCCTTCCTCGATCTCGTAAAACACTTGATCGTTCTCGGTGGTAGTAGGAGCCTTGACTGACTTAGGCAACTTGGCCAATCCTTGAATGGAGCAATAATCGCGCCCAGCTTGGCTGGTCTTGTTAACAAGCGTAAGCATTGCGGCCTTACCCAAGAGGTTCTTTAGGTTGAAGGCGGCAAGCTCTTTGCTGGTGAACGCTTGACCACGCCAAGTCTCCAGGTGCTTGCGTAGGGTTGCACGCTCGCCAAGGCTGCGGGTCAACTCCATGCTTACGATCATAGGCTTGGTGACTTTGGTGGTCTTTCCGTTCTCGGTCACTTCGCCTTCGATGGTTTGTTCTGGAAGTTCGAATGAAAGGCGAACCTTTGGGGTCCACTTCTCTTCTCCGTCCCAGTTTGTTTTCTGCGTGCCAAGATCCACTATGGAGAAACAAACTCCAGTGGTGGCTCCGGCTTCGGGTAGTTGGCGGTCTCCGCCTTTTGATTCGGTTGCGCTGATGGTTAGGCTCATATCATGTCTCCTTGATTTATGGTTGGTTGTTGGTTTAGTTGATGTGAAGTTACTGAAATGCCTTGGGCTACAGTTGTGGCATAAGGTGGCGGGTAAACCAGGTCAATCTTTAAGTTTGGCGGTGCGATGTGACGCGCAATCTCGCAAACATCATCGGCCTGTAGGATGACCAACCACTTCTTCTCGCCATTGCGCCGAAAGAATACGGATGGTATTTTGCTTGCAGGACAATCCGCCTTTGCCTGTGCCATCCACTGCTCTGGCTTAATTTGCTGGCAACGCTTGCCCTCAATGTGAAAAGGAAAGTTGTCGCAAACTACATCCCCACTACCGCCCTCTGGATTGCCTGCGTACTGCTGCGTGCGTCTGGCCTTCTGCCAGCCTTGTTCCCGCAGGTAATTGGCAAGCTCGCGCTCGCCTGCTGCACCCTTACGCCTAGAATTGATCGCCATGTCCCACGCTAGGGGCAGTGTCAAATATCCGTCAAGCCTTTTTCTTTATGTCTTCTTTCATCACGGCCATAAGTCCGGCGCCTGACAATTTCTTGCAGATTTGAGGGTTATCTATGACCCACTTGGCGCAAGCCTCAAATGATTCCATGTTTTTGAGCGCATCCTCAAAGGTGCGCCAAGCTCTGATGGATTCCCTTAGAGATCGTTGATTATTCGCCATGATGAGCCAGTGCTGGTCTTACACTTTTTATTCTTTGACTTGCATTGGTGCGGTTTGAACAGCCAAAATAAATCCTCGTCCATGGCATAACAAACAATGTAATCAACAATCGACTTACTGTACACATTTTTATTTTCACTGCCTACCGATGTCATAAATCCATACCTGTTTCTGGATAAGTCTTGCTTCTCGCTGGTTTTGACTTGGATACGGTGAAACTCGCCATCCCTTTCAGCCACCAAATCATAACCGGCAAAATCCTCCATTGGCGTAAGCACGCTGTAGCCATTCCTAAACAACACGCCAGCCACCCTGGACACGCCTACGGCCCCTATTTGGCGGTTGGATAATTTCATGCTTGACGGATTGGTTCTTTGGGTAGAGACTTTTTACATGAAAGCAATACTAATCGCAATGGCGGTGCTGGTGGCACCGGTGATGGGGGAGGATTTGAATGAGTTTGTTGGCACCGCATACAACTCTGGAAATGCCGTGTTTAGTGGTGGGCGCGGTGTGGCAATCACGCAGAATGGGCTTGTTGTAAAAAGCGGTTGCCTTTTTTTGACAACCCAAGGGCTATACGCATCGTGTGGAAACATGTATTATGGGAATGGAAACCTAACCGTTGTTGATGAAGATATTTCATATGGCACCGCTGGCAATATGAGGGTAAATGATGGAAGCTATTACGCTGGCAGTAATGGACAAACTTATATATATGAATCAGACGGCTCCGAATAACAAAAGCCTATTGTTAATTCTATTTTCAAGTCCTTGAAGGAATTTTCTTCTTTCTGGATTTACGCTGGCTTTTGTATATTCATCTTGAAGTTGTGCTTGGCTTGCTGCCTGCATAAGTGCGCTAGGTTGTATTGTTCCGATTGCCTGCAAAGTCTTTGGCCCAAGAACGCCGTCGACTGCGACTTTTTGCCCCAAGCTATTTAATCCTTGCTGGATGTATTTTGTTGCTCCACCAGCCCCGCGATTAAATGCCATATCTTGAACAAATGCCTGCATTTCTTGCGGCATTTTGTCAACAATAGGTGCAGTGTATTTTCTTATATATTTGGCCGCCTCAATTTCACGCTGTTCTGGTGGAAGATTAGCAAGCCTGCTTGCCTCTCCTGGGTGAAACTTGTCATTTATTCCAGCAACTTCATAGCTTCCACCCATGTCACCAGATGGCAATTTATAAACGGCAACATTACCCGTCTTATCCCTTCGCGCCTCCATGTTTACTGTCTGAAGTGCTGCTGGAAGAAGTGGATCAAGCTCTTGGGATGCTGACATTGTCGATTGGTATAATGGTTCCTGTCTTTTTATTGCCATATCCTCCATTTTTGAAATTGGCTCAAGCTCATTGCGAATAGCCATATTGCGAGATTTTTCCTCAATCTGACCAAATCCACGCCCAACAGATCCAGATATGTCAAACTTTGCCATTATTTTACAATTCTTTTGGAAATTTCGCTATTTCTAAGCTGTTCTGCAATTTGTGCCAAGTCTGGATCATTGTCTTCCTTGGCTATGTTTGAAAGTGTGGTAATAGCCCCAGGTATTGCCTCTGTTGGAATGTTTGAGTTTTGGGCAAGCCAATTAACATATTTTGGATTTGTAAATGCCTTGGCTGAGGCTCTGGACAATGCAGAGGCTCCCAACAATCCTGCAAGCAATTTATATTGACCTCCAGCTATTGCTGTTGCAATAACTGCAAGTGTAGCAGGTTGAACTCCGGCTGCAGCCGTTCCAGATGGGTTGGCCAATATCTTTGAACCTTCCCTAATTTTTGCGGCAGTTTCAGCAATTTTGTCCATGTTGCTTCTATATCCAGATCCAAATCTATTAAATAAAACCTGTTTTGATTCAGGACTTAGCTTATTCCAGTTGGTTAAAAATCTTTCAGTACTGAAAACATCTCCAAGTTCATCCTGTTGCCCTGGAAGTGCCTTGCCCATTTTTGATATAAATGCCGAGGCGACTGCCTTTTGCTCTGGTTTTGGAATGCTTTGCATAACTGCCCTAAGTCTTGTTGCTCCAAGCTCGGTTCCCTCAAAGGCTGCCCTATAAATACGCTCTGGTTCGTTTTTGTTGATGAATCCTTGAAGCTTGTCAGTTCTTTCATGCAGTGCCTTAGTGTACTTATTTGCTCTACTTAATGCAGTAAGCGCGTCTGGTCCTGATTCTTTTGCTGCTTCTCTAAGATCGTCACTAATTGCTCCGTAAATTCTTTTGTATGCACCTTGCGGAACATTTGATAAAAGATTAACCGATGAAAGTTTTTCACCTATTCTTGATCTTAATCCCTTTAGCGCAGAAAATGGAATATCCCCCTGCGCGTTCAGAAGGTCTGATTCAAGATCATTCTTTAGTGCTGTTATTTCTTGACTAATAAGCATTTGATTTCTTGACAATGCTGGCGCGCCCTCGATTGGCCTTGATAATTCCTCTAATGCGGCATATGTATTTTTTGCCTTTACCGGCTTAAATTTTGGTATTGATTCATCAAGTCTATTGTACAAGCCAGACTCAATGGCTCTTGCTCTTGGAATAAACACATCTTCCACGCCTCTCTGTATTCCTGCTCCGGCAACTGTTGGCTCTTTTACGCGAGAAAGCTCTTCTGCCATTTGCTTTACTTTTTCACCAACTTCCGCTTGTTGGCCAACGGCCTTTTCGCGTATTACTCCTATTGATCCAGGGATACGCCCCATGGAGCTTTCAAGTCCCTGTATTACGGTTTTTCCGGTTGCCTGACCTGCGGATGGAGTAGTTCCAGCCTGTGCAAATGTTTCTATATTTTTTTTAATTTGTTCTTGGGTTGCTCCAGCCCTGCCAACCGCGCGTAAACCTGCGCCAGATAGTGGAGCAACAGATGGTGCAAGCGATCCAGCAATTCCTGCTGCAGCTTGCCCGATTGGACCAGCACCAGCCTCTTCAGCAAGCGATGCTCCAGTTGCGCCAGCAATACCGGAAAGAGCCTGCATAACTGGTTTTTCTGTTAAAACCTGGCCGACTCGTTGAGCCAATGGCGACACGCTTTGCATCGCAAGTTTTCCTGCACCCATTGGGCCGACTAAACCAGTTGTGGTTTCTATTGCACTTTGCGCCAATCTTTCGGTTGGTGTAGCTGGACGGGGAAGCCCTATGTCTGTTTTAATGTCTTCAAGTAATTCGTTAAGAGGCTTCCCCCTGCCCGTTAATGAAGAATAAACTCTTGATCCAATATCTGTTAAAAGTCCTGCCGTTGCTCCTGCCGCAGCCCCTGGCGCAGCCCCAATTCCTCCAACAAGAGCGCCTATTCCTGCGCCAGTTAATGCGCCAAGAGTTGTTGGACTCATTGCAGCCCTAGCGGTTAACCCAGCCTGCCTTGCGGCGTAGTCTCCAATTCCGCTTGGCTTTACAGCCCTTTCTGCCTCTGAATAGTCTTGTACTATTTTACTTATTTCAGCTTCATTTGCATCATCGGGAACATCAACCTGCCCGATGCCCTCAATGTCAAGAATTGGCATTATCGTGCCGGAACAAGATTCCCAGAAGAATCTCTCACAAACTTAATAACTTGCCTTTGTCCGCCTGCTTGTTGCATTTGACCTGTTTCACCATCTCCAATTTTGCCAATTTGAAGCGAGCGCGGAATTTCAAATCCAGCCTCTTGATATGCTTGCAATTTATCAAGATATTCTTTTCTTCTTTGTGATGTAAATGTTTCAAGTCTTTGAGCAAAATCACCAGCATATGGGTCGCCTATTTCCTGCAAAAATCTTTCAGATTCAGATGGAGTCACTGCTGCACCAGCCCTAGCTTTTAGAATTTGATTTCTAACTCCAGCGTAAGCTTGGTTCATTTTTGTAAAATCTGGGCTTTGCCCAAATGCTGCCATGCCAGCCTGCGCCCTTCCCATGATGGGTCCATATAGATTGGGACTGGTTGTCTCCATCGCCCTTGATCCAAGGTCAACAAGATTCTTGTATTCCACAAGCTCTTCTGCTTGTTTAATCGGTAGTTTCTTGAAATTATCTTTTACATTCTTAAATTGAAGATCGCGGACAGCTTCCAATGCAGACGCACTATACATATCACCAGCTTGTTTTGCTTGGTCGATTTGTTGGTTAATTGAAGCAAGTCGCTGTGCACCCATCTGAGTTCTGCGATTAAGAATTTCGTTTACCTGTTCTTCTGGAACAACTGTAGGTATTGCTCCAAGACCCTCTACTTGTCTTGTTCCGCCAAGTTCCCCAAGCCTTGCGTATGCGGCGGCCTTTCTTCCTGTTGTTGCATTAGGATCTTGCATTGCGGCAAGCTCTGTGTCTATAGCCACTCCGCGCAATCCAGTGTCTTCTTTCTCAAGCTGTGTTTGCAATGCTTTTGTCTGAAGCTCGCGAAGTCGCTGGTCAAGCTCACGCTGTTTTCTTGTTTCTGGACCCTCAATTTCAAATTTGAATGGCATGATTACTCCTTATCTTGAAAAACTAAATGATGGTATAAGCGAACCAATTCCAGAAGCAATCGCACCAAATTGTTGCGCTCCAGTTGGCTGACTAGCCTTGGCTGCTGTATATGCTCCATAGGTTCTGGCTTGGTAATCAGCCATTGACCCATAAAGATTCGCAAATGTATTTGTAAGATTGACAGGAATGCCTTGATCCACCGCTTGATAAAACGGCTGTGCCGTACTCGGAGCCTGACCGAATTGACCAGGAAGTGCTTGGTTGGCTTGGATGTAGTTCTGGAACGCCGACTGCTGTGCGCCAGTGCGTGCTTGGCCGAGGTTATATAGCGAAGGTCCGCCACCGATAAAGTTAGCAGCGGCACCAAGTCTGTTTTGTTGCAATCCTTCACGCAATGCCAAATCCCTCGCCATTGCAGCTCCGGTTGTCTCGCCAGATCCAAGGAATTGTTGGGCGGCACCATACCGCGCAAGCTTACGTTGTTCACCGGCGGCACCAATCTGTGCTGCTTCCTGTACTGCCGGTCCAAGTCCAGATATATTCCCACGGGCAGTCTGTGCTCCGCGAATGGCCTGTTCATAACCACGCCTTTCCTCGGCTCCCAAGGTCGAGCCAAGGCGAAGCTGATTCAATGCTTCCTGTTCGATTGTGCTACGAAGGTCTTCTGTTTGCTGGGTAGTGGTTGCGCCAAGAGGCTGGGTTGCCATTTGACGATATTGACGACCAAGACCAACAGCAGTTTTGTATGACTCAGGATCAATCTGGCGAAGTTGTTGCGTGGCCTTTTCCTCAGGCAACTGTAAGTATTCACGGAAAGAAGTGATTTGACTTGCGGCTTCTGGAGAACCAGCGGTTATAGGCTTGAAATCATTGATCTGCTGAGTGGCATCCGTAACCGCGCTTTGCACGCTGGTCAGGTCGGACTTTAATTGATTGACATAAACTTTGCTGGATTCTCGGCGAGCGTCACCGGAAGGAAGTTGATTTAATAAATTCTGCGCTGTGTTTAGTCTTTCAGTAATTCCGGCAATCTGTGTGTTCCCGCGATCAACAACAGAATTAAGTCTTGCAAGCTTGCTTGCATTGTAATCGTTTAGAATCTGATCGTCTGATATTTGGTAGTTAAGTTTATTTGAAAGATCAGACGAACCAAAAACCCTGTCAGCACCCAATGATTGAACTGACTGATTATTTATGTTTTGAGATAAAATTCTATCCTGCAATCCAGATCCGGCAAGATCAGATATTTGTTTTGATATTGTATTGTAAGTTGAATTTTTTGACAACTCTTCAGTGTATTTATTCTCAAGATCAGTTATTGATTTTTTTATTAATTTATTTTGAGCAGAAATTGCCGAATCAAAGCTTGTATACGGATATTCTTTTGCGCCTTCATCCTCAAACCCATTTGCATTGTTGTAGTCATTTTCATTTTTGGCATAATATATTCCGCCTGGATATTTTAATATTTGACCATCTTTATCAATTTTATATCTGTCATACCTTACTCTTGCAAGGGGGTTTTTTGCCGCAGACTGCAATTCTTCTGAATTTGACGAAATATCCCTAAGTGGGGTTCCCTCCCTGCCGCTTCCTGGTGCTGGTCCGTATACTGTCATTTTATGCGCCTAATTTTGGATTGGAAATATTTGTTCCAATGGTTCCATAAACATCAAATTCCGGTGTTTGTCTTTGAGCAAATGCAACATTAGGCTCAACTGCGCCGTATGGTGATGATCCATAAATTTGCTGAAATTGTTTTGCTAATTGTTGTCCTGCCGCCCTGTTTAATGCATAAGCTTGTGGATTATATTCGTATGACCTGCGCAAACCCTCAAGTGTTCGTTGCGGCCCGTATTGACGTTCCAGTTGAAGACCTGCCAATGCGGCAGATTGTTGGTCTAGTGCTGAAAGCTGACGCTCCAATGCGCGTTGCTGTGGCATATATTGAATGCGAAGCTTGTTTTCAAGGGCAGCCATTTCCGGAGACTTTTCAATATAAGTATTGACATTCATCTTGTAAGCCATTGCATTTGCCAATGCAACCTCCTCTGGCTTTGGTGGAGGAGGCGGTGATGGAATTGATGGTGATCCACCCATAATTAAACCATAGCCTTTCGCATAAATTTCAAGTAATCGTACTCCTTGTATACACCAGAGCGTTTGAATGTGATCCTCCTGCGCGGACCAAAACGATCCCAAAGGATCGACAGCAGGCATTTTAGAGCCTTACGGCTCAAAGCGTTACTTATACCATCAGTATTGGTCACAGTCAAGTCAACGAAAACATTGTCTCCGTTTTCGCTATGTTCATAAGCTTTAGCGTCTTGGCCATTATTTACGCACCTGGCAATCGCCACTCCGGCTATCTTATCTCCATCCTTTGCAACTCCAACTAAATCAAGCTTTTCATGCCATGCAAACCACTCACGAAATGTAGGCCATTTGGACTCTGGAACGCCAGAAAGCTCTATGTACTCAACTGCGGTCATAGGCTCTTTTGTACCTCAATGGTGTCAGGATTGGCCGCAGCCGTGATCTGGCGGATAGCCATCTTGTTGGCCGCGCTGGTGATCTTGATATTAAGCAATCTCCACTTCTCGTATGTCCTAAGATCACTGGCAAGCCTTTTCTTTACTGATGTCGGAAGAATGGCCGGAAGCGTGAATGGCAGTGTCAGGGCCGCACTTGCTATGTTTAAGTTTGGTTGAACATCAATATCCCCAACATCAATATCACGTTGAATGGATATGGTTGTATCCGTTGAAAGCGAATCATCAAAAATAATCTCAAAATGGCTACCATATTTGGAAGAGAATGGGTCGCCAAATGTGAAGTCCTTGGTGCGAACATAGGACTCATAATCAACACCTGCATCCTTGTAATCAGCGGAAGTAACCTGTGCAGGAGTTTTATATCCACTATATTTGTTTATCTGTCCGGTGGTAGTCTTGAGCATTAACCTAATGCCTTCATCATTAAAATTGGTCAACGCAAACTGCATGACATTCGGAGTCCATGTTCCTTCAAATGCCTGAAGAATTGTGTTGTAAACAAGAATGGTATCGTTGGCCTCATTGGATTCAGTTGGGAATGCCAAGAAATATCTGTTATCGTAAAAATGAGCCACGCAAATTCCAATCTTTGCACTGTTGATGGATTGGATTACGTTCTTTACAACTTCGGATACAGGCAATCCAACAGAGGTAAAGTCATCAGCCGCAGACCTAATAAGCGATCTGATTCCATCATCCGATAGAAAGAATATGTCTGAATTAACCTGAACCGCAGATCCTTCTGCAACGCATCCAGTATTGTTGGATATAAGCTGGATCGACCAATCCGCCGCGCTGGTCATGTCGGATGGAATTGTAACTTGGAATATGCGTCTCCTTTTGAAAACAATAATTCGGTTTTGATAATAAGGCACAATCGCCGTGATTTCATCACCGTCATCGCCATTGATAACCGCGCTGTTGGCAGAATCCCAGATTGAAGCATCAAGAATGTCTGAGCAATAAAGAGTGTTTCTGTTCGAGGATGATCCAACTCCAAACAACCGATTCCCAGTATTGATTAAAAGTCTGAGATTGAGAGGAGGCGGACTGACAGTGGAGGTTGCGGTAGCACCGGACCCATTTCCAATAATGGTCACGGTTGGTGCGCCAGAATATCCAGATCCTCCATCCACCACGGTTACACCAGTTACAGCTCCACCAGCCACCTGAGTAATCAGAGTTGGAATTGTTCCTCCCCAATTTGGTCCTGAAATAATTGCTGTTGCGCTTGTGTATCCTGAACCTCCGGTTGTAACAGTAATTGCCCTTACTTTCCCACCTTGCCTTGTTGCAATGTATCCATCATAATAATAAAGAGGACCGTCTGCATCAGCCAAGTACATTTTATTATTAAATTGCGCCATGCTTACTTTGACATCAAAAATAGTTGAAAATCCGTCAGCCCATTTTTGTGACTCGCTACCAAATGTTCTATTGACAGCATTCCATGCCTCATCTGCTCCGTGAATTTCGGCAGATCCATTTGAATTGATTGTATAAAGCCTGCCCTGCGTCACGGTGACAAGACTTTCGGCAGTGTCGGTGTCGTAATACCGCATCCCACCAACAGATCCAACCTGGCTTGTGGCCGTTGTGCTGAAACTGCTTATGCCACGCCTTGTCTCAAGACTACCCTTTGGAGACAGGGTCATATTCGATAATTCTTGAACTTGATTCTCAGCCAATAGGTCTGATTGTAGACCGCTTGCCTGACCACCAGCAAAGCTGCGTATGCCGTCAAAGGCAAGCAGGTCGTCAAGATTGTCGGAGTAGTAAGGCACCTAGACTCCTTTTAATTTAAGCAGCAGTAATTTCTTCGGTCATCAAATCGCCAAGGCTAACAGGAGTGATCTGCTTCACACCACCAACCTGGCTGAGTTCGTAACTGGCCATCGCTGCAAGGTCTGCATTTGCAGCCTGTACAACTGATTGCGCCTTGGCATATTGCCTCTCGCGCTCCAAAGCATCTGCATGGGTAAGAGCAAGTACAACATGATGTACATGCGGAAGGCGAAGCTCATCATCCAAGGCAGTTGAAGCCGGAGGAAAATCTACAACAATGTTTGTTCGTGTAAGGCATTTTAGCTTTTCAACCACCCGCAGAGTTTCTGTGCCAGCCGTGGCAAGCCTTGGATAAAGATCAAGCTGTGCAATCCCGCTTGTATTACGTCCAGTAAAATGATAAAGCACCGGCGTTCCAGTTCTTGTCTCTTCAAGCAAATCTGCATCCTGGCTGATAATTGTTGCAAGATCAATCGGATCTACTTCAGACTGATCGTATGAAACCGAAAGAGGAGTTTCAACATTTGTTCCAAGAGTAACAGTTCGATTGGTGCCAACCGAATAGGTCGAGCTAGTAACACTCTCACGCCATGGAGCAAAGTTCCATACACGCCTATAAGCCAAACTTGCGGCTTTTTGCAGGAAGTTTAGTGTATCGGAGTCGGTCTTTCCTACTTTCTCGCCTGCAAATTGGGCTATTTCAGATAGGGTCACTTAATTTGAAGAAATTGAGTTTGGATCAATCTCGTTATTGTTTTCGTCAAAATATTTTACTTCGCCAGTTTTACAGTTTGATTCAATTCTTGCTATCATAAATTATCCTTCATACATGATGTTGATTGAGCCTGCATCAAAAGTATCTGAACCGTTTATTGTGGTCATAGATAAAACACTAAGCACTCCGGCAAGTGGTTTTGATCCTCCAATCAAACATGCATTGTTTGTATTGCTTTGTCCTTGTATTCCTTGCATTGTCCATGTATTTGTTGCTGAATCTAGCAGTGAGAATACAAAAGAACCATTCCTTACTGCTGCGGCTGTTGCTCCATCATTAAGATCAAATCCAGAAGTAAATTGCACACTTGCAAGAGTTGTTGAACCAAAACCTGTGGATGTACCCAAATAACCGCTAGTTTCAACTCCAGCAACAGGGCCAATCCGAAAACGCAGGCTAGATGTGCCGCTAGTAGAAACACCTGTGATATTTGCAGTAACTCGTTTTACCCATGACGGTATATTTGTAAAAGAAATGCTTGTACCACTAGTAGAAGCAACAGCAGTTCCAGAAGTTAATGACCCACCATTTGTCAAAGATCCAGTAACATTACCAACAACCACACCAGTAAACGTACCAGCAGTCACATTGCCAGCAGACGTAACTACAATCTTATCAGATCCATTGATTAAAATAGATCCACTAGTTCCGCTTGAGTCGCTTTTTAATGCTATGCTCATAAATTATCCTTCGTACATGATGTTGATTGAGCCTGCATCAAAGTTATCGTTTCCGCTGACTGTGGTAATACGAATGAGGTCTAATTTTGAAGAGATTGCTGTTAAACTGCTACCCGCGCCATAAGCAACATAATCCGCAGTCGAGTCGTTAAAACAAGTATGATTACTAACCCATATATTATCCGTAATATTTGAAATCACCATCATGCCATACATTAGGTCTTGGACAAGAGACGAGTATACTACGAAACCAGTATTTATAGCTCCTGTCATTCCAACTTGTGTGCCTTGAGTAATTGAGCTTATACTTGAATAATTTGCAGTAGCTATAGAACCAGATCCAATTTGTACTAACTTAAAAGATGTTCCGTTTGTGCTCACACCGTTAAACATTACCGTAATCTTTTTTACCCAACTTGGTATATCAGTGAAATCTAAATACTTATTTGTTGTTAGGCCATTCCAATTGTAAGCCTTGGCCGTTCCACGAGTGATCGATCCACCATTAATAGTCGCGCCAGTAATTGCCCCACTGGCGTCGACAGTAAAAATGTTGGTAGGAGTCGGATCTCCAGCATTTCCCCTATCCAGCTTAATTGTTCCATCGGGTGAAGATGGGACAGAGAGTGTGAAGTTGTTTGTAGCAGTCCCCGACTGGCCAATCTGAATTGAGTTTGATTTTAAAAGGCTCATTGTTTATCCTTCGTACATAATGTTCACTATTCCTGCATCAAAGGTGTCGGTTCCGTTTACTGTAGTAACACGAACTCGGTCTAGTGCGCCGGATAATGATACGCCACCATTAACTAGTGAGGTATCGCCTGTGGCAGCCGAACTTGTATTAGAACCAGAAAGGTTCCAATTATTTGAAGATATGTTTTGTATAAAAAACATTCCGTAGCGTGTTGTTGTTGCAAGCAAATTGTCAGAAAGAACAAATCCAGAAGACATGGATGTATAAACATTGCTAGGTGCAGTTCCAAATCTAGTTGCATAACCAGCATATCCAGATGATGTAATTGATCCAGCACCAATTTGAATTTGCAACGCAGAAATTCCATTTGTACTCACACCATTTAGAATAACCGTAATCCGCTTCACCCAACTTGGAATACCAGTGAAGTCAATAGCGGTTCCACTGGTAGAGGCTTGAGCAGTAGCAAGCGTCATCGGCTGCGCCAACTTTGCAGTCGTAACCGCACTATCAGCAATATCAGAAGTCGTAATGCAATCGTCAGGCAATCCACCTGCTGAGATTCCTGTAATCGTTCCTGTTCCTGTAATTGAAATAGGCATATTAAACTACCGTCCAAACGCTTCCATTTTGCACTGTAACAGTGCCAGTTCCGATTGTGATAGGCCCTGCGGATACTGCGTTTTTGTTGGTTGAGATTGTGTATGAAGTAGTCACGGTTATATCGTTCTCCCAAAAAATTTTGTCTGTTCCGCCACCCTTTGCTCCAGCAGCGGCTGCAACAGTTGACATTGTAGTAACTCTTCCCTTGGAGTCAACTGAGATGATTGGTACTGATTCAGTTCCGCCATAAGTTCCGAGTGTAACTCCACTTGTTGAAAGAGTGCTAGTTCCACTGCTGATAGTGAAGTCACCAGCCAAGGTGGTTGTGAAATTAGAGATTGTTCCAAGCGTGCTGTTAACCCTTCCGCTGTATGTTCCAGCAGTAATGCTGGCTGTTCCAATACTAGCTGTTCCAATACTAGCTGTTCCGATTGTGGCCGCAACCGATACAACACTACCAGAAAGATTAAGATCAGTATAAGTTCCAGCAGTAAGCGCGTCATCAAACAAATTTGATACCGTTGTTTTCCTCGGAGCATCACCAGCCGTAAGGCTCGCATCAGCAATAAGGATGCTATCATCCAATGCAACCGCAGTTAAGCTTGTCTGATCCGTAATCAACGCCTGGTAAATATCAGTACCGTCAATAAGATTATGCAATCCAGCGGCTGTAACAGTTCCGTTGGTGGCAAAAGTCTGCGAGCGATTGAATTTGATTGCCATATTAAGCTACCACCCTTATTGCTGTTGCGTAAATTGTGCCAGCAGGAATTGTTCCATGTGAAATTGTATCTGTATTAAGAATTGTGTATCTAACAACATTTGCGCCTTCAACCCTAAATTGGCTCATCATTCTTGCTCCTGTGGCTGGAACTCCAGCAGTACCAGAACTTGAACTAAGTGAAGTAAGTCCACCAAAAACAATATCACCAATCGCTGCGCCAGAAACTGTAAATGTTCCAGTTGTTATATTTGATCCACTTGTTATTGAGTCAATGTCTTGAAGTGTTGCGCCAGTAAATGCAGCAGTGCCATAATTAAATGCTGTAACTCCGCCAGTAGATCCAGTAATTCTAGCTGTACCAAATGTGGCAGAAGCAATCGTTGATACGTTTACCGACTCAGTCCCAATCGTTGCAGTTCCAGTTGATGCTGTAAAATTTGTTCCAAATGTTGCCGGACCAGATACAAATAATGTTCCGATTGTTGCAGTTCCAGTTGATGCCGTAATATTGGAGCCGAATGTAATAGCACCAAGTTGAAGAGGAATTGTTGCTGTGGATATTGTGGCAGTTGATATTGAAGCAGTGCTGATGGTGGCAGTGCTGACAGTAGAATTTCCCACAGAAGATGTTCCAACGCTTTGCGTTCCAATGCTGGCCGTGCCAATCGTGGCAGTTCCGGTGGATGCGGTAAAGTTTGTTCCAAAGGTTACAGAACCAGTAAGAATGCTTGCGCTAGATACAGTAAATGAGCCGGTGCTCTGTACTCCAGATGTTGAAATTGACAATGCTGAAGATGTATTGTCTCCATCAGTAATAACCTGAAGATTGCCATCAACTCCTCCGGTTCCAAAAGTTTTGAGAAGCTGGGGATAGCTTTCGCTAATGTTCTGTGTTCCAAGAGTCGGCATTTATCCTCCGTTGATTAGCTTGGACTTAACAAAGTCCCAGGCGATGCTGATTATAGCACCTAGTCCACCCGCCACAAGTAGCATCTTGGTCTTTAATCCCTCGATGGCAGATACCCTGTTCGAGATGTCGCCAAAGCTGGCCAATGAACGCTCAACCATGTGGTACAAAGTCACTTGACGCTCCTCCATCCTGGCAAGGCGTTCGGAGACATTTGCCACCCTATCCTTAATGTCTGACACCTCATCAAGACTCACGGCCCCGACCCTCCAGATACCTTAACGCCACGGCAAGATGGACAACCGCATCCACAACCTCGTCCCGATTCCGGCCTTCCTCCACAATCCTTTT
>Ga0214921_10006104_pt1 | contig 16677 bp, 14 predicted proteins | sample LL1505_MetaG_FD_177992 | JGI IMG/M metagenome (GOLD analysis project Ga0214921, IMG submission 177992) | Freshwater microbial communities from Lake Lanier, Atlanta, Georgia, United States - LL-1505 | ecosystem: Environmental > Aquatic > Freshwater > Lake | place: USA: Georgia | collected...
CTCAACAATAACTTTGTTTACACTGATAAAGTTACGGCAGGTTATGTGAGTGCTTCTACTGAAATTTCGGGCTACAAGCTGAAAGCTGGCTTGCGTGCAGAGAATACGGATTACAATTTCAACCAAGTAACATTAGGTAAAAGTGTTGGGCGTAGCTATTTTAATGTATTCCCAACAGCCTCATTGGGTAAAAAATTAAAGCATGAGGTTGATTTTTCGGCAAGCTATAGTATGCGTATTACGCGTCCGTCAACCAATCAACTAAACCCATTGCCCGATATTTCTAATCCTACTAATACAATGGTTGGAAATCCAAACTTAAAACCAGTTTTGATACATGCTGTAGAAGCTACATTTAGTAAATACTTTGGGCAACAGTTTGTGTTGGGTACTGTTTATGTTCGCCGTCAGGTAAACAACATACAACGTTTTGTAAGTTACGATTCGCTTACAAGCATAAACACCATTACGTTTAAAAACTTAAATAATTCTACCAACTATGGTTTGGAGTTGGTTACAAAAAATCAAATCACCAATAAGGTTGATATCACAAGCAACATCAACGTTTACCAGCAGCAGCTAAACGGAAATAACATTGAACCGGGTTTAAACAACAGTAATTTTACAGGCTCATTCCGATTGATCTTAAATGCCAAACTTCCCAAAGACTTTGCATTACAATTGTCAGAAAGTTTTAATGCGCCATCACGTAGTTTGTTAGGCCGCATAAAGACAATGGCTGTGACTGAAATTGGTGTGCGCAAAGATTTTTTCAATCATAAACTTACAACTGCTTTAAGTTTTAATGATGTGTTCAATGCCCAACGTTTCCGCATCAACATAACCAATGAGAAAGACAATTTTACAAGATACATGGAGCGCAAAAGAGAATCTCGGATCATACAATTTAGCTTGAGTTATAGATTCGGACAAGCCGACAGCAAAAAGATGAAGCTACAACAAGAAAAAGAAGACAGACAAGGCGGCGGAGGCATGGATATGTATTAGATAAATAGACGGCCCTAAAAAGTCACTCTGAAATTTAATCTTATGTGGCCTGAGGCGATTTGATTGCATTGAAAAACCAAAAAGAATGAGGCCAGTATTACCCTGAACGAAAATGCAGGAAAACTTAATAAATTGAGAGATTATTTATAGCCTAATTTGCAAATAATCAGATTGAGACACCTTATATTATTGAAGTTTATGCTTTTTGAGGCATGCCTAATTAGGAAATTATTTTTTCAACATTCATAATGGTTGCTTCGCCAATTGTCATTACCTTTCGCGCTTCTGGGTCAATAATTTTTGTTTCGACAATTGCCCTGTTTTTTCAGTAAAAATTTCTTTAACTGTAAACACTGCTTCTTACTCTTTGCCAGCGTACATTGGTTTTAAAAAGTTTAATGTTTGCGAAAGGTAAATAGTGCCAACACCAGGAAATAATGTTCCAAATATTTTTGAAAATAGTGCAGAACCCAACATGCCATGCATTATAGAAAGCTTAAACATAGTTGATGCCGCAAATTCAGCATTGGTGTGTATTGGATTATTATCGCCAGTAACCCTTGCAAACTCCTCTATTTGTTGTTGTGAGTAAGAAAATTTATGCGTATAAATGTCGTTTACCTGAATCATAAAATTATGTTTTAATGTAACGATTATAGCTGTTTATTTATGATAACACAATCATTCAACTACTTTATCATTGATTAACGCAGTAGTTCATTAAGATTGATTTCTTAGAGCGGTGCTTATTGATAATGCAAAGCAAGGTTTACATTTTAAATAATACATTTGCAAACAAGCAATGCAGAAACTTAAAAAACATATTGCCATAATATTCACAGTTCTTTTAGGAATCATCATCCCGAAAGAAACATGGCATTTGTTTACTGACCACACCGACACAAGTTGCGAATTCAATACTGGTTGTAATGTTGAAGCCGAGCACACGCATTGTTCCATGCTTGAGTTTGAAACATCAAGCTATGATTACCAAGGCAACATTGAATCATTAACAGAAAGTAATTTCCACTTCAATTATATCAATCAAGAAACTGTTTTTTCAAAACTTTTTCTTGAAGAATATATAAATCTAAGAGGCCCGCCTGTAGTATAAATTAGATTTTTTATTACGTGTTACATCCGAACACAAACAAACTATGCAACATACAAACAAAGTATGATCGCTGATATTTAATTCTATACAAATCATAAATTGAAATATAGATTATTACAACTACTTATTTTTGTTGTATTCATTTCTGCCAAAGCACAAACCAATTGCAACAATGCATTTGTGGGTAAGGTGCTAGACTCGGAAACTAGTAAAGCATTAGAAGCAATTATTACCATTGAAGGCATTGCAAATGCTGCTATTACAAGCTCAAATGGCAGTTTCAAGATTGACAACCTTTGCGCGGGTACACACAATTATATTGTTTCGCTATTAGGTTATGAAACACAAAAAAGTGTGGTTGCAATTCCGCAAGCCGATAAGCTAGTTATCAAACTTAAGCCAAGTATTCAAAACCTAAGCACGTTTACAAAAGTAGAACACAAGCGCGAGGAGATGGAAGCTTTGGGCAAGGTAACTTTGAAGGAAATTGAACTTACCAAAGCACAAGGCGCATCGATTGCCGAAGGGTTAAAAAGCATTGCAGGTGTAAGTACATTAAGTACTGGCAACAATGTTATAAAGCCGGTTATACATGGCATGCACAGCAACCGTATTTTGGTGTTGAATAATGGTATAAGGCAAGAGGGTCAGAATTGGGGAAGCGAACATGCACCAGAAATTGACCCATACATTGCTACAAATCTTTCGGTAATAAAAGGTGCAAATGCTGTGCGCTATGGTAGCGATGCTATTGCAGGTGTAATTTTAGTTGAACCTAAAAAATTATCCGAAATAAATGATTTAGGTGGCGAGGTAAACCTTGCAGGATTTAGCAATGGTTTGGGAGGTGCAACATCCACAATAATAGAATACTGTAATAAAAAGGTTACTGCATTAAAGGTGCGTTTGCAAGGTACTTTGCGAGAATTAGGAAATGCCAATACGCCAAACTATTTGCTAAACAACACCGGTGCGAAAGAGAAAAACTATACGGCAGCAGTAGGATGGATAAAAGAAAATTATGGCGTAGATTATTTTACCAGCAACTTCAACTCTGAAATTGGTTTATTTACAGGTTCACATGTCGGTAACCTTACCGACCTTGAAAATGCTTTTGCAAACAGCACTCCTCGTAGTGAGTACATCGGAAAATTTACCTACAATATTGATAGGCCAAAGCAAGTTATCAATCATAATTTACATAAAGTAAATGCTTATTTTTATACTGTTTATGCCGGAAAGTTTAGTTTGGTGTATGCTAATCAAAATAATACTAGAAGTGAGTATGATGCGCACAGGCCTCGCAATGCCTACGAACCAGTAAAAAATAATCCCGAACTAAAATTTAGCCTCAACACGCAAACACTAGATTTTATTTGGGAGCATAATCCTGCAAAAGGATTTAGTGGCAGTATTGGAGTAAACGGAATGATGCAAAACAACAGTTACACAGGCCGTAATCTTATCCCAAACTTTATTATGCAGAGTGGCGGTTTGTTTGCCATTGAACACTATGTAAAAGGCAAATTTGAGCTGGAGTTAGGAGCACGTTACGATAAACGTTGGATGAGGGTTATAAAACGCAATAAAAACAACACGCTTTCTCAACCAACATTCAATTATAATGTTCCAAGTGCAACAATTGGCGTAGTGTATAATTATCAAAAGATAATTATTAAAAGTTATGTGGGAACTGCGTTTAGAGCACCTGCAATAAATGAGCTTTTCATTAATGGTGTACATCATGGTAATGCTACTTTCGAAACTGGAGACGAGAATTTAAAAGCAGAAAAAGCATACAACGCATCAGTCAATTTCATTTACAATAGCAACAGCTTTTTAAATGCTGAACTTGAGTTGTACAGCAACTACATACGCGATTACATATATTTACAACCTACCAAACCAGCTGTGCTTACAGTACTTGGTGCATTCCCAACATTTAGTTTTAAGCAAACAAATGCAAGGTTGAGTGGATTAGATGCAACCATCAGTTTAAAGTTTTTGAAGAACTTGCAATACACAATAAAAGCATCAGTGTTGTATGCTAGAAACCTCAGTAGCAATAGTTGGATTGAATTGATGCCTCCTAACAGATTAGATAATGGTTTGAAATTTAACTTACCAAAAAATGTTGTGTTAGAAACCAATGCTGTTTATACCATGCGTCAAACACGCACCAATACTAATGTTGATTATGCGGCCGCACCAAATGCATACACACTTTTTAGTTGTAATTTTTCTAAGACTTTCAACATCAAAAAAACTAAGATAGCAGCTGTAGTTGGATGTAATAATATTTTCAACACTGTGTATAGAGACTATATGAATAGCTTCAGATACTACGCCGACGATTTAGGAAGAAACATTCATATCAAAATAAAATTAACTTTTTAAAAATTAAAATCATGACAGAGATTCAAAAATTATATCGAATAACTACAGGATTCAAAAAAATATTTATTGCGCTATTGCTAATGTTGGCATTAACTTCCTGCCGTAAACAGCCTCAAATACCTCAAGCTTTAGTAAATGAACCCGAAAACATCACTAAAGTAAAACTAACTTTTACTGATTCGGCAAATGCAAGTTCAATTTCTACAGCTTCATGGAGCGATGCTGATGGTGCAGGCGGAAATGCTCCAACAGTAGATAATATTACACTATCGGCAAATAAAACATATTTTACTACTATTGAAGTTTTAGACGAAACTAAAAATCCGGTAGCAAACGTAAGCGACGAAATTTTTAAAGAAGCGGAGAAGCACCAATTTTTCTTTACAAAATCAAACGCAAATGTTGCAATTACTTATGCTGATGCAGATGTAAAAGGAAATCCATTGGGCTTGAAAACCAAATGGAAAACAGGAAGTAATTCAACTGGTAATGTATCAGTAATTTTAAAACATCAGCCAGGTACAAAAGTAGCAGCACCAGGTGATATTAACGCTGGTAGTACCGATATTGATGTTTCATTTCAAATAACTATTAACAATTAATAATTCAATAAAAAAAACATGAAAAAAATAATAATTTTCTTAGCAATCATTACATCAGCATTAGCCATTATTAGTTGCAATAAAACCAAACAAAATGCAAAAACATTGCAAGGTACAACTTGGAATATTACATCATTAATTATTGATGGAGTTGCAGATACTAATTTTGCTGAACTTGAGTTTGGTGAAGGAAACATTTACAAAGAAGTACTGAGTGGCAAATGGCACAATGCAGGTAATTCACATGGAACTTCAGCAGCAGAAATTTCATTTGTGTGGCAATTCCGCGACAAAGGAAAAACCTTTGAAATCAGCAACCAAAGCGAAGGAGATGATGCTTTGCAATGCAGTAAATTGAGTGGAGTGTATCAAGTAGAAAACTCATCAAAAACAGAATACGAATTTAGTAGCAGTGCTACTATTGGTTACAATGGTAAAAAGGTGGTGATGAAGATGAAAAAGAATTAGACATTCAAAATTTATTTTAGAAACTGAGAGCCTGTATAAAATTTATGCAGGCTCTTTTAGTTCTAATTTTTATACAAATTCATTTCGTCTATATACGTAAACACATTTTTGGGTAAGAAAAACCTAACATCTTTTTTCCCCTTAATTGCACTGCGGATAAATGTAGATGATATTTCAATGGTAGGTGCTTCGGTAAACTTAATGTTACTGTTTGGTAAACTATCAAGAAACTCTTTACTTAATTCAAAGCCGATGCGAGGATAAACTAGAATGGGGTATTTTTCAAGTAATAACTCGTAGTTCTTCCATTTGGTGATGCTTGAAATAGTATCAGCTCCCATAATAAGAGTAAATTTTTTATTTGGGTATTTTTCTTCTAAAGCAACCATCGTATGTATGGTGTAAGATGGTTGTGGCAAACCAAACTCTATTGACGAAGCACGCATTTTTGGCATTTCATCTATTGCAGCATTCACCATGTTTAATCTTTGTTTTTCATCAAGCAATGTTTTTTTGTTTTTAAGCGGATTGTGTGGACTAATTACAAACCACAATTCATCAATATCATGAAAACTTAGCATGTAGTTTGCCAATATCAAATGCCCAACGTGTATGGGGTTAAACGAACCAAAAAACAACCCTATCATTGTTCAATTAAATTAAACTTATTGTTTTTAAAAATATTAAATACTGGCATTACCGATGCCAAACCTCCTATAAACATTACAACAGCGAAAATGTATAACAAATCGGAACTAATTATTTTTACTGGATAAGCATCAACTACAAAACTTCCCTCTCCATTAAATTGTAAAAAACCAAAACGCATTTGCAGCCAACATAATAATACTCCTAACAAAAGGCCAAATAAAACTCCAATAAATGTTATGATAAGGCCATTCATTATGAAAACTTGCTTAATAGTATTTGTGCTTACTCCAAAGCTTTTCATTATAAATATATCCTGTCTTTTATCAATAATAAGCATGGTTAATGCACCTGTTAAATTAAACGTGGCAATAATTAAAATAAACAATAAAATAAAGAACACTGCCCATTTTTCGGCACGCATTATCTTATATAAAAACTCATGCTGCTCATCACGACCTTTTACATTATAACCTTCTCCTACTATAGTTCTGATGCTGGCTGTTGTTTTTTCAACATCCGCATTATTATTCAAATAAATTTCAATACTCGAAACTATATTTTCACCCAATAAGTTTTGAACAAAATTCAAAGGCGTGATGATATATTTTGAATCAAACTCATGCTGAATGCTAAATGTGGCTCCTATACTTATATTTTCAACTTTAAAAGCATTACTTGGGTCAAGGCTTATATTATTTACTTCTTTATTTGGAAAATAAATAGTTAGAGGTTGTATGGCATTATCAAAGTTTACCGAAAGTTTGTTGGCAACACCTTCGCCAACTATGGCCATTGGTATGCCTTTGTAATTAAGCAAAGTATTGCCACTTATTATGGAGTTTTTAAGTCCGCTATAATTAAAAAGTCCATTGTCAATACCTTTTATAGCTCCAATAAATTGCTGGTCGCCATATTTTAAAAGCACATTTTCTTCGAGTGCTAGACCTGCATAAGCAACTCCATTGATTGCTTTAATTTGCTTTAAATTAGACTCTGAAATTGTAAAAGACTTTCCAACTTTGGCAGACACTTTAATGTTAGGGTCGAACTTGTTAAACATTTCAATAACCAAACCCTCGAAACCATTAAAAACACTAAGCACAACAACTAATGCAAAAGTACCCACCGCCACAGCAATAGTTGTAATGATGGAAATGATGTTAATTGCTCTTTGCGTTTTTTTTGCAAAAAAATACCTGCGCGCAATAAACAATGACAATGAAAATTTCATATAAATATTGATTACGCAAACCTAAATAAAAACCTTAATAAAGTTTTGATGAATGACTTTTGATTTATTAAAGGAAATAGGACAAGCAAACCTACTAACTACTAATTTCTGTATTATTGTACATCAAGAATTTAATTTAATCAGGTAATAATGCAAAAAAATATTATGTGTCTCGTTTGTTGTTTTACTTTTTATTGTTTGGCTAATTATTAATTCATTGCCAAAAATCTTTCATCAATTGTGCCTGAAACAGAAACTTTGCAGGACGAAATGAATGAACATAAAAGTACCCTAAACGGATTCAAAACCCTAATTGCTTTTACCTTTCCAATAGTAATAGTTTCATTTTTTTAGCAATCACTTTTCAGCAAGTTTTGGCAACAAATATAAGTGGATAGTTTTGGCTGGTGTTGGTGTTAGACATTACATTAACTTGCACGAAAAAGGGCAAAAAGCTGTTTGGATGATGCGCTTTGCAGTCATTTCTATTTTATCATTAGTAATAGTAACCGCTCCAACAACATCAAACAAAAACAAGCCAAAAGTAAGCTTTGCACAAGTGCAACCTATATTTAAAAAACGTTGCGTTTCTTGTCATTCATCTAATCCAACTGATGACGTTTACAAGGTAGCACCAACGGGAGTTATGTTTGAGAAACCTGAAGATATAAAGAAGTTAGCCGATAAAATATTAGTGCGTGTTATGCAAACTAAAACAATGCCTCAAGGCAACAAAACGCAAATTACTGAAAACGAAATAGCATTGATAGGAGCTTGGATTGAGCAAGGAGCAGATGTAAATTAGTTTTATTTACAAGTAAAAAAAAATCAAATCTCATCAATTTTTGCGATAGCCGGCTTATTGCTTGTGTTTACATCTAATGCCACTATAAAAGCAATAAACGCCCAGAATGGAACACTAGCCTTATCAGTATCTAAGAAATTATTTAAACCTCCATGCACAATGTAGGTTATAAAGCCCAGCAGCGCACAAAGAACCAACATTTTTGGTTCAGGGGCAACAAGCCGGTAGTACAGTTTTATAGCTGTAATTAAGAAGGCTATGATAATTGCAATGAAAGTAAGTGTACCCAAAACCCCTGACTCGCATAATGGTCCAATGTATTCGGAATGTGCATTTCCTTTGTCGCCGGCGTTTGTACTAATTATTGTTTTTTCATAACTAAATTGGTAAGGTGCATATTTGAAAGAATAAGTTCCGGGACCAAAACCAAAAAAAGGTTTGGCTTTGAACATACGCATTGCTGCCGACCAGCGGTTTAAACGCTCCAGATTTGATGCATCGGAAGAAATGTTAGAAATAGATTTTACGTGTTCAGAAATGTTGGTTGATGAGTCTTGACGGTTCTTTTCAAGCTTCATCAAAATTTTATCTTTAAAAGCAAAAAAGAAAAATAAACCCAAAAAGCCTGCAGTAAAAAGTAATTTCCAATTTATTTTTAGTTTGATAATTATTAAGACTATTAGTGCAAGTAACAAAGAAATCCAAGCTGCGCGCGTGTATGAAAGAATGAGTGCTATAGTAAATATAAGTGTAAAAACACTTGCAGTAACCTTAATTGTAAATGAATTTGTTTTGAGGAAAATAAAGCCAAGTAACAAAGGAAAAAACATCGCAAGCATTGCACCGTAAATAGTATGGTCATTATAAAATGGCGACATAACCCAATTTGCTGTTTCCATTGTAAAACCATATTGACTGTGGTTTGCGATGGTATATCCAATTACAATTGTAAAAGCAATTACATATAACCAAATAAATTTTTTGAAGTTTTTATACTCTTGGAATAGAAAAAAGCCGAAGTAATAAAAGGAGACCAAAAACCATAATCTCGAAAGCAAAAACTTAAATGAAACTACTGGTAATGTTGATGTGCAACTTGTAATAAACATCCAAAAAACATTAATAATAATGGCGATAGTAATTGGATGTTTTAGCAAATTGCGGTTAATGGTATTGTCCTTAAACATCTTAAAAACAAACAACAATAGGATACCAAACATAAATGGTTCGGAAGGCAAACTAACACCCAAATTAAAATCGGAATTGCGCAGATTTAGAGATAATGGAGTTGCAAAAACGATAAACCAAAGTAGTTTATCTAATGATGTAAAATAAAATATTACTAGTAAGGCAACAAATGGTAAAATGGTAAAGTAGAAAAATTCATTTGCAACAAATATGCAGTTTGCGGCAATGAATAAGCCACAAATAATATACAGCCATTTGAGTAGCGAGGAATTATTGATTGCTTGTCCCATCAATTAATTAGCGTCTTCTGAATTTGATTTGTTAAAAACAAGTAATACTAATAAAGCTAAAAAAAGCGACGACAAAACGCTCATTGCAACTATTATCCAACGCACGGGATAGGCTTTTTTATCGGCGGCAACTGGTTTACTTACAATATTATTATAAGTAAATATTTTCTCATACTCGCGTACTGATTTATAATACTCAACAGTTTGTGTATTATAAATTGCTCTTAAAGTGGAGGCCTGTTCACCGAGATAAACAAAATCATAACCATGTTCGGTTAAGTTATTTAATAGAGTTTTAGTTTCTGAAATAGATTTACTATTACCTTTTAAAACAGCTTTAAAATATGCTCTTTGAGCAATTGAGGTTTGTAAACCGTAATCTAATATCCCAAATTTACGACTGTAGTTTTTTATTAATGTATCAACCGAATCAAGCTGATTTTTAACAGCTAAAAACATTTGCTTGTTTAGTTTTACCACTTCAAATGCTTTTTGTTTTTGTATAGCTTGTATCTTTTTATCAGCAAAATCAATAAGGTTTTCAACTATTTTGGATGCCATTGCAGGATCTTCATCAAGTATTGCTATTTCAATACTTTCAAATTCTGTTTTTGATACCGAGAAATTCTCAGCAAACTCATTATTAATGATAGATTTTTTTTGAGGATGATTAATATCTATCTCATAGTGTTTATAAAGATTTAAAGTGTCAATTATTCTGTCGCGAATATCTGCACTTTGTAATAGCTGCACCATTTGCTCAGTTTGACTTTCATTGCTATATGGCGAAACATTGCTTGGATATAAAACCGCGGTAGATTTATATTTGGGAGTAATAAATAATGAAGATGAAAAAAGAATTGATAAAGCACCTGACAAAATTGATATTACAAGTAAATGTTTGTAATATTTTTTGAGTGTCTGAATAATAAATGTGTTATTGAACTGTTCCATAATTGATTAGATTATTAAGATTTTAGGCTTCTTCGTAATTACGAATTGTTTTAATGTTTTCTACAATAAGCAACATTAAGAATGCAAATAAAATTGCTGATGTTGTGCTAATAACAACTATTAACCAACGTATAGGATATGCTTTCTTTTCGGCTGCTACTGCCCTATTCACAATAAATTTTTGCGAAAGTATTTGTTCGGCATCAACCCTTGCCTCTTCATATTTTGCCTTTATTAAAGCTAATTGTTTAATTTGTTCTTCATGCAATTCGCGCAAGCTTACGTATGCTCCTCCGTACATGGAAAGTACCTTAAGTTTATCTTCTAAAAGTCTTGCTCCAGTAGTATTATTTTTAGCAATTGCCATTGCGTATTGTTCGTTAAAAACCTGACTTTGCGTTTCATAATCATTAATACCCATCAACCTTAAAACTTTAAGCGAATCGTTTATACCTTGTATTTCTTGTTTTAATGCTAAGTACGAACGCTCAACAATATGTAAACCTGCGTTGGCGCGTTGCTTTTGCATTTTGTTCTTAACAGAGTCCATAAGGTTTGAAATTTCATTACAAATTGCCGATGCTATTTTTGGGTCTTTGTCAAGTACATCTACTTTTACGCTCATAAACTCGGTGCGTTCGTAGCTAATATTGTCTTTGTATTCATCAAAAAGCTTTGTGTATTTGTAAACATCAGTAGTGTCGATATCATAATGTTGCATCAAATTAAACTGAGCACTGATGCGGGCTTTGATATCGTCTGAATTCAAAATCTGTAACATTTGCTCTGCTTCTTCTTCTTCACCAAATTTCAAAATATCGTCTTTACCATTATTCTCACTCAACAATGCTTTTGAAATAGAGCTTGTTTGTGTAGGAAACATAATTACGGTTGACTTGTATTTCGGAGTAATCATAAACGATGCTATTGAAGAAGTTATTGCAGCAGCAATGCCAACATAAATCAATTGTTTTCGCCATTTGTAAATGAATGCTAATAAATTGAGTGAATTAAAGTCCTTAATACCTTCTTTTTCTTTTGCCATTTTATACATAATTGCGGTAAATATATTTTTATTTTTTATAACATAGTTTTTCTGCGTTTAAGATATTGTTGAATAAATTTATTTTCGTTTGTATTTGCCTGTTGAGGGTTCTATGTTTTACTTTCATGGGCGATAACATTAAGTTCTGCAAAAAGTAACGCATTCATAATTAAGAGGCAAGGCTAAATATTCATTTAATTACAAACCCCTAACCCATCATTCCCTTCATCTTCCCACTTCACAATATTTAAGTTATACCACCAAAAAAATATATAAATTCGCAAACATTTTTTTGAAAATAATTTCATGTTAGAACTAATAAATAAAGGACTTGCCAATTTGTTTGGCAAAAAATCGGACCGCGATTTAAAAGACATTCAACCAATCGTAGAGAAAATTCACGAAGCATATAAGCAAATTGTAAATTTAGATAACGATGCTTTGCGTGCACGTACAGTGGTTTTGCGCAAACGCATTGCTGACTATATTTCTGCCGAAGAAAATCAAATTGAGGAACTAAAAAACAAAGCAGAGAACAATCCTGAAATTGATTTGCACGAGCGTGAGAGCATCTACTCGCAAATTGATGCACTTAAAAAAGACATCACCAAAAAGATTGAAGAAGTACTTGCTGAAATTCTTCCAGAAGCATTCGCTATTTTAAAAGATACTGCACGCCGTTTCAAAGAAAACGCTGAGGTAATTGTAAGTGCCAATGATTTTGATAAAGCATTAGCAACTAATCGCAAACACGTTACCATTCAAGGACCTAATGCAAAGTTCTCAAACACGTGGGATGCCGCTGGAATACCTGTAAAATGGGACATGGTACATTACGATGTACAATTAATTGGTGGTATCATCTTGCATCAAGGTAAAATTGCCGAGATGGCAACAGGTGAAGGAAAAACTTTGGTAGCAACATTACCTGTATTCTTGAATGCCTTACCAGGCAAAGGTTTGCACTTGGTTACAGTAAACAACTACCTAGCAAAACGTGATAGTGAGTGGATGGGTCCAATCATGGAATTCCATGGTTTAAAGGTTGATTGTATTGACAAGCACGAACCCAACACCGACCAACGTCGCAACGCTTATTTAGCCGATATTACTTATGGAACAAATAACGAATTTGGTTTCGATTATTTGCGCGATAACATGGTGAAAGATCCTGAAGAAATGGTTCAACGTCCGCATAATTTTGCTATTGTGGATGAGGTGGATAGCGTGTTGATTGATGATGCACGTACTCCGTTAATCATATCTGGCCCTACACCAAAAGGTGATATTCACGAGTTTTTCGAACTAAAACCACAGATTGAAAAATTGGTAAATGTGCAACGTACATTGGTAAACAGCGTACTTGCCGAATCGAAAAGATTATTCAACAGCACCGATAAAAAAGAAAAAGAAGAAGCGGATATTGCTTTGCTTCGCGCTTACCGCGGATTGCCGAAAAATAAGGCATTGATTAAGTTTTTGAGTGAGCCAGGCGTAAAATCGGCATTGCAAAAGGTGGAAGGTGTTTACAGCCAAGACCACAACAAAGAAATGCCTAAGATTGATGCTGAATTGTATTTCGTTATTGACGAACGTAATTCAAGCATTGAGCTTACCGAAAAAGGAATTGAATTAATATCAACCAACGACAGTAAGTTTTATGTGTTGCCTGATGTTGGTGCCGAAATAGCTGAAATTGAAAAATCAAGCTTAAGTGCCCACGAGAAGTTAGAACGCAAAGAACAGCTTATGGCGGATTACTCAGTAAAGAGTGAGCGTGTACACACCATGAATCAATTATTGAAAGCCTACACGCTTTTCGAAATGGATGTGGAATACGTGGTAATGGATAACAAGGTAAAAATTGTTGATGAGCAAACAGGACGTATCCTTGATGGACGTCGTTACTCAGACGGTTTGCACCAAGCCATTGAAGCCAAAGAAAACGTAAAAGTTGAGGCTGCTACACAAACTTACGCAACAGTTACATTACAGAACTATTTCCGTATGTACAACAAATTGTGCGGGATGACGGGTACTGCCGAAACTGAAAGCGCTGAGTTCTGGGATATTTATAAATTAGATGTGGTGGTAATCCCAACCAACCGCAACATCACCCGTAAGGATGAAGAAGATTTGGTGTACAAAACCAAACGCGAAAAATACAATGCAGTTATTGATGTAATTGCAAAAGAAACTGAAAAAGGCCGTCCAGTTTTGGTGGGTACAACATCCGTTGAAATATCGGAATTGTTGAGCCGAATGTTGAAATTGAAAAACATCAAGCACAATGTATTGAATGCTAAGTTGCACCAAAAAGAAGCAGAGATTGTTGCTTTCGCAGGACAAGCAAGTACTGTAACCATTGCAACCAATATGGCTGGTCGTGGTACGGATATTAAACTTGGCGAAGGTGTTAAAGAAGCTGGAGGTTTGGCAATTATTGGTACAGAGCGTCACGATAGTCGCCGTGTAGATAGACAGTTGCGCGGACGTGCTGGTCGTCAAGGTGACCCGGGTTCTTCTCAATTCTTCGTTTCATTAGAAGATGATTTGATGCGTTTGTTTGGTAGCGATAGAATATCATCATTGATGGATAGAATGGGGCTTGAAGAAGGTGAAGTGATTCAACATGCAATGATTACAAAATCTATAGAGCGTGCGCAACGCAAAGTAGAAGAAAACCATTTTGGTACTCGTAAACGTTTGTTGGAATATGATGATGTGATGAACAAACAACGTGAGGTAGTTTACACACGTCGCCGTCACGCATTGTATGGCGAGCGCTTGGCAGTTGACATTAGCAACAGTATGTATGATGTAGCCCAAGGCATGGTTCAAATTGCTATTGATGATAAAGATTATGAAAGTTTGCGTTTGGACTTGATTAAAGTTTTTGGTATTGATGTACCTTTTAGCAGCGATGAGTTTTTCAAAAACAAATTGGCTGATAACACACAAAAAATATTTGATGCAGCATCTGACCATTACCATGCAAAACGCACTGCAATGGCTGAACAAGGATACCCTGCCATCAAAAATATTTATGAAACCCAATCGCATCAATATGAAAATATTGTGTTTCCAATTACTGATGGATTAGAAACTATACAGGTAGTTGCCAACCTTAAAAAATGCTACGAAACAAAGGGAAGTGAGTTGTTTAATACATTCGAAAAAATGGTACCATTAACCATTATTGACGAAGCGTGGAAAGAGCACTTACGTGAGATGGATGAGTTGAAACAAAGTGTTCAGAATGCAGTGTACGAGCAAAAAGATCCTTTATTGGTTTACAAAACGGAGAGTTTTAATTTGTTTACCGAAATGATTAGCCGCATCAACAAAGACATTGTAAGTTTCTTGAGTAAAGCCCATATTCAAGTTGAGGATAAGCCGAAAATAGAAATTCCTCGCCAGCAAATGCAAACACCAAAACTACAAACCTTTAGTAGTGATAATATAAGTACAACAGGCGGACAAAATCCAGTGTATAATTCAACTGAAGAAGAAGCGCCGAAGCCTCAACCAATACGTGTTGAGAAAACAGTTGGCCGCAACGACCCTTGCCCTTGTGGTAGTGGTAAGAAGTATAAGAACTGTCACGGGGTAGAAGCTTAGGTGTTGGTAGAATTTTGAATGCTGAATTTTGAATAAGGGTAATGGTTCAGTGCCAAGCTGTCATCCTGACGAATGAAGTGTTGTGTGTGTGTAGTTATTTTACTTTTTAAAACTAAACATTTTTGTCTACTTTTAAATCGTACTGTTTTTGGGGGAGCTTACACACTACCTCTCGGTTTGTTCAACACAGGTTTAAATCGAAACTTCGTTGCACTTCGCTTCGTTTAAACCTTATATGTTGTGCGTTCGTTGTTTTCTATCAAGGTTTTGTTTCTTATTCTTTTGTTGTAATTGGAAATAAAAATCTAAATGAATTTGAAACAGCTTGGTGCATAATTGTTGCATGATTTTCTTGTGGTAAATAGTCAAAGTATACTTTCACTTTTTTGCTTTTTGAACCTTTGATTTTTTCAGTCAATAGATTTGCATCAACTTCCATAACTCTTGGTATTTCAGTTGGTGTAAGTCCTTCTTTTCCTACGCCAATGTATATGTCTGTTTTTTGATTAAAATTCTCTGTCAATAAATTTGAGTTCTGATTTAATAACGAACCATTGTCCCACCATAAACTTGGGCTAATTATAATGTATTTGTTGAAAAGTGTCGGTTTTTTTAAAAGGACTTCTGTTGCAAAAAGTCCACCTAAAGATTGTCCGATAATAGTTTTGTCATTGTTTGTCTTATATTTGGTTTCTATATAAGGTTGTAATTCCTTTTCAATAAACGAAATGAATTTATCTGAATGTCCTGTTGTCGGATAGGTTTTTAAGTCTTCTTTAATTGTTGTTGGAAAAATAAAATCTCTTCTTCTGTCAACTGTTACAATGCCAACTACAATTGATTTTGGAACTTGATTTATCCATTCAAAACTATTGAATTGTACAAGTCCAACAATATGTATAAAATCTTCATCTGCTGAACCGTCTAATAAATAAATAACTGGATATTTTATTGTGTCATTTTGATTATAACCTTCTGGAAGATAAATATTCAAAACTCTTTTTTCTGTAAGTTCTTTTGATTGAATTTCGTCAATTATTCCAAGTACAAATGGTTTTGAGGTTTCTACTTGTTTCACTTTCGGTTTCTGTCCAAATGCGAAAAACGAAAAGAAAGTCAAGGTAAAAAGTATAATATTATTTTTCATTTTTTCTGTCAGTTTCTTTTCTATTATGGGGTTCGTTACAATGACGCATAACGTCAGACTGTGAAAAAACCCTCACAATCTGTTGTGTAAAAATGTTGAAATATTCTTAAAAACCAAAACTAGTTTTCTGTTTTATTTGAAGCATAATTTTATTTA
>Ga0214921_10006106_pt1 | contig 16671 bp, 32 predicted proteins | sample LL1505_MetaG_FD_177992 | JGI IMG/M metagenome (GOLD analysis project Ga0214921, IMG submission 177992) | Freshwater microbial communities from Lake Lanier, Atlanta, Georgia, United States - LL-1505 | ecosystem: Environmental > Aquatic > Freshwater > Lake | place: USA: Georgia | collected...
CTACATAGGTCTTGGCGCTTGTTCCGAAAGCACTTGTTTCGGCGGTATCAACACTTGTTGAAGCGCTAACATCATTAAAATAGGTAGAAAAATCAAACTCGTTAATAAATACATTAACATTTTTACCATGGGCGAATGTAGGCATTATTTCTCCTCAACTGGGCGTTGGTGTGGGGTGCCATCTTGTAAGAATCCATCGCCATCACCATCTGTGGCATCGGCGTCAAAACCATCTGCAACAGCAGGTTCTTCTACAACCTGTGCAACTGGTTCGGCTTTAATTTCTTCTACGACAGACTTTTCGATTTTCTTTGCTGGCTTATCTGTATCTTCAATAATTTCTGAATCTAAAAGCCACTTGACTGATTGTGCTGGAATATCTTCGACAATATCGCCGACCTCAGCGCGTTTATTAGGTGGGTAATCAATACCCTGTAAGACTCTATAACGAGCCATTAAAACCTCCTCCGATACGGCACATGGATAACCCAAGTAACCGTCAGGTCACTCGGACACGGAAGAGACGAAAAACTCGGGCGACTAAGCGCACATTGAGTTTAGTATAGCGTATTAAGTTTTTTACTTTTAGTTAGATATTATCTCTTCTTAAGCGCTCTTCTTGAATCATTCCAAGGGTCAAGAAGTAGCCGATGCCATCTACTGCGGTATCGGGCTTAGATTGATTTACTTCACGGGCTATTTTCATGCCGACCATACAGAGGGCAACTTGCTCGGCAGAAACCTCACAGCCGAGGATTACAGACCATATCTTTGAGGCACGGGTAAAGTTATCAAGCGGATGCCCGTAAGCCTCCTGACGCTCTCCTGAGACCAATTCAGCGGCATATAAGGCAATGTCTCTTGGGTCGTTCATAATACTTGGATGTCCGAGACTCCCTCGCTGGTCACTAGGAATGTCAGCACTCCCACAGCCGCAACCTCCCCCTTGGACTGTCTCCACCAAACGCTTCCCCCGTCGAGGGCTGGTGCTTGTAGCCATTTGACTCCTCCCCAATCTGCTAGACGAAATGAATGATAGTGACCTGAAACTAAAATGTCACAATCGCCGATTGACTGGCGCCCGAGAGTTTGGTCAGCAATCCACCTGCGAAGTTTTGCTTCAGGACTTCCTGCGCTACGAGCAAGGTGTCCATGAGTAATTCCAATAATCTTTCCATTAACCTCAAGGGTAAGACTTAACTCCTCCGTTGGGATAGCAAAACGAATATGACCGTAGGCTTCAGGGTTGGCTTGGAAGATTTCAGCAACGGACTCAACTAGGGCTACATCATCATTATCATTAAGAGTAGTAAAGGCTTTTCCGTTCTTGCGGTTCTCACCATGGTTTCCACCAATTGCCGCGACGGTGATATTAGGGACAACCTTTGACCAGCGGATAAGAGCATCTCTTAGTAGACGACGAGCAATCTTTACTTGGTCTCTTCTATCAACTTCAACTGTAAAGGTTTGAATGTCATAGTGACCATCGCATCCTTCAACTAAATCACCTAGACATAAAACGGTGATTGAATCAATCGGGCGACCTATCTTTTTTAATTCTTTAATTCTAAACTCAACATCATCAACTGCTTGGAGCCATCTACCAACTAAACCTTTTAGACCATCACCATCTCGTTTACCTGTCTGCCAATCTGCGGCACATACGACAAGGCTTGCTCCACCTGTAATTGGTTTGCGCTCTCGGGGTTTGTGTTTCTTTATCTCCTCGATTAAGGCTTCAATATCGGCAACTTCTTGTTTGCCTTTTCGAACTACTTTGCCTTTCCATTGGCGATTAAGAACTCCTAAAGTATCGCCCCACACATTGAAAAGAACTGGTTCTACTACTTGAAAATGCTCGGGGTCTAATCCCCACATTCGAAGAACTCCTGACCAATCGGGCGCGTTGTCGCCCTCCATTGGTTGAGTAGTAACCATTCCTTCTTCGCCTTGCCAAGTTACCCCAGGCATCCACTCTGCTTGTCTTTGACGAGGTTCAGTTTTTTGAACTGAGTTCATCTCGCTAGTTTTAAGCAGATTATCTAAAGCGTCATCAAGACTCATTCGGACACTTACACCCGTCTCTACCTAGAAGCCTTCGTCGATGTCGTCTAAGAACATCGCTAGAAGAAACTTGAAGTCCGTAGGCTAACATAACCTCGCCAAGACGAGCAGAGTTTACTTTTTCATTACGCATAATTTCATTAAGTTTAGAACGCAAAGGTTCATCTAATTTTGCAACTAACCTGCCGATTGAACAACCAGCCTGTTCTCTATCAAAACCAACTAGAGCATCTAAATCTTTGAAAAAATTATCCTGATTTATTTTTGGATTTACAACGGGGACATCGGATACTCCACGGGCGCGTTGCGCTTTCGAAGAGGAGCCTGTCACATTTCCAGCATCGCTGGAACTCATCGGTTGTTGCATTTCTGCCATACGGGTCTACCACTCTCTCTTGCGGAGCCGTTGGCTCCTCGGTTACATTCTCACTAGGCATCGGAAATTCACCGAGATTAGTGGACGGTACTTCGGGTCTACTCCTAACAAGTTTACTGAACCCATTGGTTCAATACGCATAATATGCACCTCTGAGATGGTCTTTTCAAGCACCGACGCGAGCAACACGCGGATAGATTCTGCTTTATCTCTAGCAGTTGGATAATCTTCACGACCTGCTCGACAGATAATTTGAAGCATTGGGTAGTCAATTCTGATACCACCTGAACCCATAGTGAATGTAGGGGAACTTCCAGCGTTCTCATACACGGCTACGCAAGCATCAGGTGTTTCAGGGAGTGTGCCAAGAAAAATAGATGTACCAAGGGTGCCTTGACTGGCATGGGCGCCAAAAGCGCTCGCCGTGTTTTGTAGGTAGTCGCCTACTGATTCAAGAATAGTTGCCATTAGCCTCTATGCCCTTTCTCTATGATGTCGATAATTCTACTCTTTATGTTTTCTTGGATTGTAGACATTGCTTCCATGACTGGTTGTTCAAGGTATTTAGCCTGTGTTGGTGGATTGTGGAAATTGCCAATAATCTCATGGACATAGAGAGCATAGGAAGCGGCGGGACCACCATAGAAAATATCTACAAAATAACCTGTGTTTCCCATTTGTGGAGCAGAGACTCCGCCTGAGCCACGAAGAACTCCAGTATCTACTGGAACAAGAACTTGGGACTTCGCAAAAATAACATTGGCTTCCTCATAAATTGCTAAGGCTATCGCTTGAGGGGTATTTTCTTCTCCAGCCTTAAGAGCATTAACTAACTCTTGGTCGCCGAATAAGTCGAGTGTAAAAGACGACTTTGCCATGTCTACCGCCCGAATCTGATGACGGTGTGATGCGCTCCGTTTTCGTCTGCGATTTGGTCTACTGCATTGATTGAAAAGGTGTCCGCCCCGACAACCATTCTATGACCTACTGTAATTGTTGTAGCAGGTCCATTAGTTATGAATCTTCCAACATCAACAACTTCTATACCCTGAACATCTCTTGACTTTACGGTGTCATAAATCAAACGACCAGTTACGGTTGTACTTGTAGCAGAAAAAGTTGGTTTGTTATATTTATCAACTGAGGCTTTAGCGGTAAAAGCAACAGAGTCCGTCATAAACTCCGCTACTTTTGAGTAGATAGCATCCATTGGCTACCCCTATTCAACTATACGGCGGTCGTAGACATTGTTAGGGTTATCGTGAATTCCAGTATAGGCATCGGTGTTGTAGTCATCGACAATTCTATCGTTTGTAGATTTAAGTGCTTGAGCGTTTGCAAATGGACGAGGAGGAGTTTTACGCATACGGCGCTTAAGAAAATTATCAGCAAGGTCTTGATACTGTTTTGATTTTGCAGAATATGACTCAGAAACCGAAATATCTCCTACGCTTTTTGAGGTCGAATCTGCTAAACGATTAAAACGAGCGGCAAGAGTCTCACACGCCGCACGACAAATTTCATAGACATCTACCCACTCGGCAATTAAATAATCCAACTCAGCATCATTAAAAAGAGCATCCTCGGAATCAACATCGTTGATAAGAAACCGAACCTTGTTACGGGTTGAAGTAGACGGGTCGGTTGAATAAGTAAATGCCATTACATACCACCCAGTAATAATGAGGTAGTAACTACGGTATAAATAGTGGCTGAATTAGCAACTGAAGCATAAGTAGATGCCGCGGTAGCAGTAGTTAAATAGTCATTTAACTTAGTATCTACATCTGTTGCAAGATTTAATAAATCTGTGTGAACAGCAGGGTTATCACCCGCGGTTGGGTATCTCAACCCTTTGCTTGTTGTACCTGCCATTTTATGCTCCTATTACTCAGTAATTTCTAGCCAAGATAAAGTTTCTTCGTCCCAAGTATAACCTTTGTCATCTATTGGCATAGGAGTTGGGGCTTCCCATAAATAAGTTGCCTCGTCTTTAGTCCAAGATGGATATGGTTGAGGAGCGGCAAAGCCAGTCCCATCCCAACTGTATCCAATACCTGCATAATTCTTATGAAGTGCTACTCCACCATCACGACTATTTACTCCGCCTGATGTGTTGTAGGAGGTCTGAATCCACTCGCCACCTAGATTCGCCTGACACCATTCTTTAGAATCGGCAACAATAACTTGTGTCACAACCCCATCTTCTACTTTCGCATAATGAGCCATTATTATTCCTTTTCTTCTCCGTAGAGAGTTTGTGTATTGACTAATTTTACATCACGCTTTGTGACGATTCCACCTTTATCATCAAGTTGAGTTTTAGCAGTCGCTTCATTATCGGCGATTACATGAACCATCATGACAACTTCAAAACTGAAACATTGAGTTTTCTTTGTTTCTTTAATCTTAGTTACATTATCTTTAGCCATTTTTCCCTCTCGTTAGACGGCATATCTTACGATTACTATACCTGAACCACCATTAGAAAAAGTTCCAGTTCCAGTTCCGCCAGCGCCAACAGTTACAGCGTATGAAGTGGCTGAAGCAAATGATTGAGAAGTAGTGTATACAAGCCCACCAGCACCGCCACCACCGCCACCGTATGAATTTCCTCCGTTTGAACAACCACCAGCGCCGCCGCCAGTATTAGCAACACCATTGTCACCAGCACTACCACCACCGCGACCTGTTCCACCACCGCCTGAACCGCCTGAAGAAGTTGCTCCGCCGCTAGTTCCGCCGCCACCGCCACCTGCATAATATCCACTAACGCCAGTTCCAGTTGCAGAAGCCCAAGATGAATAAGTATTTAATCCTATTCCACCAGCACCACCAGCGCCACCTCCACCAGTACCGTTAGAACCTACTGCGCCAGCACCGCCGCCACCACCACCTGTGTCATTAGCGCTATTTCCACCAGCATTACCTTGCCCAGCAGTTCCAGCACCGCCAGTATAAGGACCACCACCAGCAGAGCCTGCTCCACTACCTGAACCACCAGCACGACCATTACTATTTACAGTATGGCTTCCACCACCAACTGCGGCGGTTAAAGATAATGCACCGCCAGTTATGTTTGAGTTACTTCCATTTGTATTAGTTCCGTCATAGGCAGTAGCACCACCGCCACCAGCAATTACAAGCGTATTTGCAGTTAAAGATTGTTTAGGAATGAATGTTCCACTAGATGTAAATGTGTGATACCAGTAAGTTCCATCATTAGTAATAGTTCCGCCGCTTGCTGGGGCTACGGAGTATCTAACAATAACAATACCTGAACCACCACTTCCTCCAGCGTTAGTACCTGAACCTCCAGCGCCACCTCCACCACCGCCAAGATTTACAGTTCCAGCGGTAGCCAATCTTGCAGAATTACCTGAACCACCTTGTCCGCCACCTCCTGTACCACCAGTAGGGGTATAGCCACCATTTCTTTCACCACCTCCACCACCACCAGCGTATACAGTTGAAGTTATAGCAAATGTTCTACCGTTTCCACCATTACCAGGTTGAGCAGTAGTAGGAGCAGATTGACCAACAGCACCAGCGCCACCTCCACCACCACTACCATTATTACTACCAGTATCACCAGAGCCACCATTGTTACCTTGTGATGGAGAAGTTGATGGAGTGTTGCCTGAGCCAGCAGTAAAATTACCCCCGCCTGCACCGCCACCACCTGAGCCACCGCTTTGTCCATTTTGAATACCTGTTCTACCGCCACCACCGCCACCTGCTGATGTAATGGTTGAAAATACTGAATCAGAACCATTTGTACTAGCACTACCACCAGCACCAACAGTTATTGTATAAGCCTGAGCGGTTAAGGATAATAGACTAGAATCCTCGCTTGTTCTATATCCACCTGCACCAGCACCACCGCCACCATTGCCATTAGCACTACCACCACCGCCACCACCTGCTACAACTAAGTAGTCAGCATAAAAGGCTTGAGTTGGAGTGAATGTACCTGATGAAGTAAATGTATGAGTAAAATAATAACCCCTAAAACTAATTGACCCACCAGTTGCTAAAGCAGAACCTGTATAGAAATCACCTGATGAAGTAAATGTATGTATTTGATATGTGTTTGCTCCACTACCTGAAGTAGTAATTGTTCCACCAATTGCAAGTGGACTTGAATATTTGTAACGGGCTATAACAATTCCTGAACCGCCAGCGCCAGCAGGAGAACTTGCACTACCACTCCAGTAACCGCCACCGCCACCACCGCCTAAATTAGCCGTTCCTGCTGTACCGCCACCTGTGCCAGTTGCACCAGCACCGCCACCACCATCACCACCTGCACCATTAAGAACAGATGAAGTTACTCGACCACCGCCACCACCGCCTGCGTAGGTAACAGATGAACCGCTTATGGATGTTGCTCTACCAGCACCACCTGCACCTGATTGACTACTGCTTGTAGCGGTTTGTCCAACCGCACTAGCACCGCCACCACCGCCAGCAGAATCTCCACCAGCATCATTACCACCTGCAAAACCTTGATTAGATGTACCGACTGCACCAGCAACTCCACCAAAACCGCCACCGCCTGAGCCACCAGTTGATGCTGATTGACTGGTGCCAGTTCCACTACCGCCTCCGCCACCAGTTGAAGTAATGGTTGAAAATACAGAGTTAGAACCTGCTGTTCCTCTGTTGCCACCTGTTCCACCAGCGCCACCTGCTCCAACAGTAACTGTGTATAAAGTATTCAATGCAAGATTTAATGGTGATTCAACTGTTCCTGGCGTGCCACCACTTGCTGTTACGGTAGAACGAAGTCCACCTGCTCCTCCACCGCCACCGCTAGATGCACCGCCTCCAGCGCCACCTGCAACAACTAAATAATCAACGGCAGACAAACCAGGCATAAATCCACCTAGCGCTCCAGTCAAAGTGATATTTCCAGTTGTCAAAGCAGAGACTTGAGACCCAGGAATTGCCGACCTAAGTTTGGATAAATTACCCATTGCCCTACCTTTCCTTTAATACTAGATAACTAGCGTGTCTGCTTCTTCTGCTGTTAGTGGTTCGCCAGCGATAAGTTTTGCCTTTGCGCTTGCTTTAAGTGTAGCAAGGGCTTCAGCCTGTGCCTCGCGCTCTGCTTGCTCTGCCTCAGCCGCAACTCTTGCTGTTTCCATATCAGCAATCTCTTGCGCTGTTAGAGGTAGTACCTCTGTTACTCCAGTCTCGCAGTTAACGATGACTTTTGTAGGTGTCTCTGACATTGTTTTTCTCCTTTGTTAAGCGTTGGATATTCCGTATAGATAAAATGATGAGCCTATTTCAAATGAACCTGCTGAAAAACTAAATACTAAACTTGTAATTGCAGTTGTTTGTGAATAAAGACTTGCCGTATTTGAAATATATGAGGCTGTTGCATTGTTTTCCCCAACACCAAAACTACCAATTGGTTTATTTTGTGAAACTGTATATGAAGGAATATAAAATTCAACATTACCAAAAGTGTCTGCGGTTTCGCTTGTGCTAGGGACAACATTATTAGCCCTAACATATTGCCCTGAACTATTACCAGTTGTGGCTGAGGTGCCATCCCCTTGCAAGTAAGTATTAGAACCATTTGATGTGCTTGCATTGACCGCTAAAAGCAAATCTTGTCTGCCTGCCGTAGATTTACGAACAGATGCTCTAACTACCAAATCCGTATAGGTAGCAGGTATTGCCGAGAAGGTAACAGATGCCGCCGTTGCTACTAAAGTTTGGCTTGATATAAGCGTATAAGTATTAGGCATTATGCCGCCTTAATGCCATACAAAGTAGCGGTTGTGCCAGTATTAAAATTGCTTGCAATATCTCCCGATATTACTAACGAAGTTATTGCGGCAGTATTTTGCCAAAGATTGACCTGTCTAGTTACATTTCCAGTACCATTGTAATCAACAGACCCAGTAGATAATGCGGTTTTGAAAGTAGAACCTGCATAAGAAAAAATATCCAAAGTCCAAAGACTAGGTGTTGATTTGAAACCAGTAGCGGCAATTAAGTTCCATTTGGTTTCTCCTGTTGCTCTACTTGAAGTTGCGGTAGTTCCATTTCCGTAAATTCTTGTTCTGCTATAACCAGTTGTAACTCCATTACATTCTACAAAAAGATTGTAGTCTGAAGCGCCATTCGCGATAGGAACAATAACCAAACGCAAATCAGTATAAGTAGCAGGAATAGAACTAAAGGTTATGGAAGTAGCAACACTACCCAAAGTAGTTGATTGTATTCTTTCGTATGTGGCTGGCATATTATTTGAGTCCGTAAAGGGCAAAAGTTGAACTTGCTGCCCAAGCATTTTGAGCAGCATAAATTGTTATTGAAGTTATTGCGCTAGTTGATAACCATACGCTAGAAGAAAGCCCTAAATAATAAATACCACCTGCGGCATTACCATCACCACCAGCAAACATCCTAACAGTTTTATTTTTGGTAGTTGAACTGTAATCGTGAAAATCAATAATAGATGCAGCAAAAACTGATGCAGTAGAACTACCGCCTAAACTGCTTGAGTCAACATTTAAGAATGATTGGCTTACGGAACCTACCGCACTTACGGTAGTTCCATTTCCATATAATCTATGAAAAGTATAATTACTGCCGCCATCTGCATTTAATCTTAAAGCATAACCAGTACTTCCTGTGCTTGTGCTTGTATCTCTAGCAATTGCTCTAAGTTGCAAATGTTTATAGGTAGAAGGTATTGAACTCAAAATTAACGATGCTTCACCACCAGCCGCAGTTACAGTAGCAATAGATTCAAAATCTTCAGGTGAGTCAAAAGGCTGTTTTGCACTAGGGGTCGATAACGAACCCGACAACAAGGTTGATACCTGTATTGACGGGTGCGCTTGTAAAAGTTTCTTTAGTGCGAGTTTCACTCACAAACTTCCTATCAGGTAGTTGCTACGCGGTTTACAAATCCATGAACCATGACAACATTTGTTGTTCCAGCGAAGGCTCGGACAACAAGAGAGTTACGAATAACTAAGTCAGGCACAACAAGAGTTAATCCTGTTTGTGCTGGGATAGACAAAATAATTAAGTCGTCAGGACTTGATACGCCACCATACTCAATAGTTAAGTTTACGGCTGAGGCTGATGAGTTATGAGCATAGAGAGTGACTACATCACAATCTGTTGCGCTAGATGTGGCTGTGTGAAGAAGAGTTCCAGCAGTTGCGGTTGCCGCAATCTTTATTCCACGACCATTTGTTGAACCCGATAACGGGATTCTTGATACTGTTGTTGCCATTTATTTCTCCTTATGCGAATACCTGCACCGCGAAGGCGAAGGCTTGGTCGTTGGCTGTTGTTCCTGCGGCTGGTGTTGCGTATGTTGGAACTCCACCTGCGACTGTAAGAACTTGTCCTGTTGTTCCCACCGTCAATTTAGATAGAGTGTTACTTGCGCTTGCGTAAAGAATATCGCCAGTTGTGTAAGTTGATTGCGCTGTTCCACCCTTAGTAGCAACAAGAGTTCCTGTTACATCTGTGTTATCTAGTCGAACTGTAAGAGTGTTTGATGCTCCTGAAATTGTTTTATTAGTAAGAGTATCGGTTGTTGCTTTACCGACTAAAGTGTCAGTAGCATCAGGAAGCGTAATCACTCGGTCAGCGGTTGGGTCTCCAGCGCTTAGAGTTGTTTCAAAAGCATCTGCGGTAGTTCCCTCAAATACAATAGATTGATTAAAAGCAATTTGTAACCCGCTTTGCTGACCAGTAAAGGTCGCATCACTAATTATTGGTGCAGTAAGAGTCTTATTGGTAAGTGTTGCTACTGCATCTGCGGGTACGCCAGCCTGAGCGTTGGTTAAAATTGCCATTACGAAATTTCACTTCCGTAGGCATTAAAGGAAATATCAGCACTTGATGCGTAAACAGTTACAACATCAGAGGCATCTATTGTTAGACCAAGTGTGAGTGAAATAAAAGAGTTTGCACCAATTGTCGCGTCATAGGCGATGTAGTGTTCTCCCGAAAGAGTGGCTCCATTAGGGCGGATAGCGATACGAAAAGTACCAGCCGTTGCCGCTTGATTACACACCGTCAAACTTGAGATGACAGTTAAGGTTGCTGATGGACAGGTATACAGCGTTGTCGCTGTGGTCGCTGATGGCTTGGATTGACCAAGCACTTTATATGTTGTTGCCATGCGTTATCCTCCGATGAGAAGCAATGGGTTTATTGTAGCGGATGCGTTATTTGTTGCTGTGGTAGCACTAGCCGATGCTGTTGAGGCATAGGCTTGAGCCGATGTTGTAAAAGATAGAATGTCTGTTCCATCTAATTCATAAGAAGCCGCGGCGAGAGCGGTATAGGTAGCAAAAGCCGTGTCTAAGGCTGTATAGGTAGCGTACTGAGATGGAATGTACCAATACTTACTTGAGGCAAGAATTTTATCTGTTGTTTGATTGATACGAGTATCTAAAGTATCAATGTTGGTTTCAAGAGTATTCCATGTGGTTTGGTCAATCAATTGAACATAGGTTGTATCTAAAGTTGGGGCGGGGCTAATGTCTGCTAAATCTAAAGACCCAGCGCTGGTATATGGAACGCTAATTGTGTATGAGCGACCTCCAGCAAAAGATTCTTCAACTGCGTAGGTAAAAGGATTAGGCACTACATCAGGGTCATTGGTTGCTGGCAAAGTGACAGAGAAAGACCCGTTTGTTAAAGGAACAACTACAACTGAAGGGGCAACCATTTGGTCATCTGTTCCATTACGCAAAACTTGAGAAGTGCTAAAGCGAATCTGCCCAGCAATTGCGTTTCCTTCATAATCAACATAAGTTCCAGTAATTTGAACTGTGGTTAAATTCGCTCCAAGTGCCATTAAGCACCAACTAAAAATAGTATGTCAAATTTTTGAGCAAGAGCGGACTCAGCCGTAGTCTTTGATGTTAGAGCCAAAGTTTGAGCGGTATTAAGAGCATTTGCATTTGTTGAGGCGCCATTTGTTGCATCTTCTAAATCAGTTAAAAGTACATTGTAGGTTGTTAAATCGGCTATTGGTACATACGGTTCAGCCATTTTAGACCCCCATAAATAGAAGAGATTTAACGGTAAATGATGCCAACTCATTAGCCGCGGTTGCGGTAGCGGTGGCGTAAACCTGTGCGTTGGCTTCGTAATCTTCTGCATCAACCACAATCACACGGATGCCCTCAGCGGTGGTGTAGCGAGTCAATAGAGCCTGATATTGGTCTGTTGATACATAAGCCGCGGCTGTCGTTGAATCAACGGCAGGTAGAAGGTCTGCAAGGTTTTGGGTGGTATTGGCAACTGATAAAGGCAAGGCAATTTGAAATTCACGCCCGCCTGTAAAGTTTTCTGTAATGTCATAAATAAATGGTTGTGGGGCAACATCTGTATCGCTTGTAACGGGTAAGGTAATGCTGAAGGAGCCAGTTGAATCTAAAGTTTTAACAATGTGAGTTGGCATAATAATAACATTTTGAGTCACTTCTTTTAATATTGTTTGTGGAGCAAATGTTAAAGAACCACGAACAGGGTTGCCAATTAAATCAACATAAGTTCCAACAACCGTGCAGGTTGATAAAGTTGTTGGCAACGCCATGGGTTAAACGCCTTGTCGAAGGACTGCTACTGACTGAGTTGTTGAGGCTACAACACCATAAAGGGCTTCATCTTGGTTTAGGTCAATACGAATATTTGAATTGATAGCAAGAATATAACCATAAGATGAGGTAGTTACTCCTGCGCCGCCTAGATAAACAGCCTGACCACCCGTGGGATTTTGAATAAAAATTGTAGAGCCATCTTTACCGCCACCTAAAGCGGCGACAGTTAAAAGTGTTGCGGTAGTTCCAACACTAACGATTCCATGGTTAATTGCCATTTGAACTCCTTATTAGAAAAGGGTGGCAACTCATCTCTGAATTGCCACCCCTATAATTATTTGGTGGCTTTTTCTTTAATTTTAACTTGAGGTGCGTCAGTTAAATAACGCTGTTCTACCAACTTATCAACATACTTCCAGCCTGAAACATCTACTATATCTCCGTAATTTAATTGCTTTCCGTCAGCAATCATTTTCTTGAGAACAAGTTTTTGCATTATGCTATACGGTAAATTGATACTGTTGTTGGAGCAGTCACAACTACTTGCCAACGAGATGCTTGTCCAGCAGTCGCGGCAGTTGTTGCAAGTCCTACGATTGTTACACCAGTTCCACCTGACAAAGTAGCAACATAGGCTGCTAAGTTGATATAACTGTATTGAACAGAAGTTCCTACAACGGAGCCAAGTGCAGAAATAATACTTGCCGCTGTTCCAGTTGTAATAGTTCTTGCTGTTGTCAGAGTTGAAGTTACAATTCCGCCTTGGATTGCCGCAATAGGTAATACCATTGAAGCGCCGTCAGCGATGTTTGTTACTGAATCAATCTGTTGCAATTGACCAGTTACAGTTAGTGAGCCGACAACTGCGTTGCCTCGCGTAATTCTATTAAACATATTTCTCCTTTTTTGGAGAGGGAGAGGGTTTTTAGTCCCCCTCCCTACTCAATTTAATTAAGCGACGATTGAATCCCAAAACCAACCAAGGTCAGAAGCGATGACTTTATTATCAAAAGCCATTTCTGCTTCAATTCGGTCTGCCTTAAGAGATTCCATACGGAACTGTGAGGTACCAATTGTTGCTCCAAGACCGCCTGATACACCTGTCCATGAGAAAGAGTATCCAGCAGAAGGAGTCAATAAGCCTGGAGTTGGGGCGACATGGCAAAGAAGTGCTTTCTTACCTGATGTAAATGAATACGCGGCAGTTGCACCTTCGTTGTTTGTAGCCTTAACAGCCTTTGAAATGATAACGCGTGGAATATCAAACATTGCGGCTAACATATCAGCAGTAACAGTCTGTGAAGATGTGTACTTGATACGGTCTACGATGTCAGGATGGTTCTTTAGCGTACGGAATACATCGTATCCCAATACCAAAGTGTTTGCTTCCATACCAGTTGTTGAAAGAATACCTGCTTTCGCATCTTCAATATCATCAATTGGGTCTGAAGCGGCGTAATCTGACCATTGCTTTACTTCGTTTGTTGAAGGAGTTCCTGCAACACCGTCGTAATCGTTACCCCAAATAGAACCAGCGAAGAAATCTGTGTTCCATTGAATTTCCTTGCGAAGTGCTAGACGACGAGTTACAAACTCTGTTGCCTCACGAAGAGGGTTTAGAGGTGCATCTGCGTTGTAAAGAGTTTGGTCATCTACATCCTTATGGAACGCAAATACATCTGCGCTATAAGAATCAGTTGAAAGACCGTAACCTCCACCAGCAGATTCAGTTCCACCAGCGCGGCGTTGAGCCTCATCGCGGAACCAATCGTTCTTGGTGTAGGTATAGAATTTATCGCTCTTCTTATCAACAGGGATTACTGGGAATACCTTGTCAGCGATAAAATTATCTTGGTTCTGTAAATAAGCAACCGAGATGTTTGTAAGAATTGCGTCCACATGGACGGAGTTAATTGATGGCTGTGGCATTTAGTTATCCCCCTTAAGCCGCACGGTGCGGATTCGCACAGTTGATTACGGCGGTGACAACATTTGCATCAGCCGCAGATTCGGTAATTAGTGTTCCAACGACATACTTGGTTGTATCTGTACCAGCAACTAAAGCAACTGCTTTACCTGCTGAAGATGTACCAATTTGTGCGCCTTCTGAAATTGCCGCACCAGCGACAATCTTTGTACCTCCGACAACAAGCACTTCTGCTTCCTGTCCTGAAGTTGGAGCATTTTGTAGTACGCCAATAGGAATATCAGTCGCGGCGGCGGCTGCAATAGCCTCACCTGATGAATTCAACTTGACGAATGTGTATTGCTTACTGGAAAGGTCGGCACCTGCAACGAGGGTGACCTTTACCGAGTAGTTAGAGATTTCGTATGCCATGTTTATTTAGCACCCTTCTCGGATAGGTATTGGCTGTAAAGGTCAGGGTTTTGTAACGCAACATCGGAAATGGCTTGAGCCATTGACTTTGATGCACCCTCATCAACGGCAGACTTAGCAAGCGTAGTCATACGCTCATAAGCATTACCTGATTTGAAGTCCGCAGATTTGCCGATTTCTGCAAAAATTGATGCTGATTCAGCCTGAGCATTAACTGAAGAAAGAATCTCTTCTACACTCTTTGCTAGTTCTGAATCTGTCTCAGACAAACGACGAAGCGCTGGTCCAACTTTTTCAGCATTAAGATTGAGATTAGCCCAACCCTTTGCTTTTTCAACTGATTGAGCATCAGCACGGGCTTCACGCTCTTTACGAAGTTCAGAGGTTGCCTCCTCTGCTTGCTTTTTCAAATCTGTAATCATTTTAACAACTGATTCGGGAGCGGACTTCATATAGTCCTCTTCCATTTTAGGTTTCATTGAGTCCTCGTTCATCGCCATCTCAACTTCCATTTCAGGCTTTTGGTCCTTTTCGGCGAGTTTGGCTTCGAGTTCAGCGATACGGGCTTGCGCCGTCGCTAGTTCTTCCTCAACGGTTTTTTCAACCTTAACTTCAGTTGCCTCGGTAGTTTTCATATCCTCCATGTTGGAGTCCTCCTTGGTCAGCGATTTGTCGAGAACCCTCTGAACTTCAGATTCGGATGCTGACTTCATAACGAGCCAACCTTCATGTAAGTGCGCTGGATGGTCTACGCCACTCGTTTCCTCAATGGCTAAATTCACCATTTTGCGGGTACGGGGTTTTGACATTTATGCTCCTAACAAACTAGAGGTGAGTCTTTTTTAGCATAGGGCTAATAAAACTAACCTCGGGTCTTGACAGATGAAGAATACCATAAGTGTAATTTGAGCCTATTTATTGGTTTGCTAGAACTCTTGTCTTGGTTAAGGCTTCTATTAAATTAGGTGAAACCCACATTGAAAAGGGGTTTTCGTTAGCCCAAAAACGAGCCAATCTAAAGTGGAAGTCAGTTTGGTCTATTTTTGTCCAAACAAAAAATGCTTGAGAATCATTCGGTAGGTTTACTTGAATTCCTGCATACCCAGGCGGGGTTGAAACTCGATAAGAAGAAATGCCCATAGATTTAAGAACTTGCATTGTGTCATCAATAACGGTTGGCATTACTTCTTCTTCCTTGGATAATCCATTGTATCCATCCATCTAGGGTCATCTGCATCTAATTCTTCAAACTCTTCTTCAGAATCATCTTTGTAGGGAACAAAATTTGGTTTAGGATTTTTAGGCTCTGATGAATCTTCACCTTCAGAATCATCGGCATTGCGCCAGTCGCCATGACTCGATTGGTCATGGTCGCCGTGCTTCTCAAGAATTACTTTTTTTTTAGTGTTGAAACCTTATGCCCAACTTTAGTATCAGTTGGTTTACCATCACGATATAAAACAATTAACGCGGCAGGGTCATCTTCTGAGCCTTCAATTTCAAATGATGAATCAGGAACATTGATTTTTCCTGAGCGTTCAATTCTTAAAACTTTACCTTCTGCCGTTCCACCTGATGCGTTCCATGAAACTCTATCTCCGACTGAAACATTTTTCTCAAATGCTAATAATTTACTTTCTATTGCTTTGTTAATCTCACCACCCATTAGGCGTATTGCCCGTTGAACTGTTGATTTTGCGTAACCACTAAGTCCTTTGAAACCAAACTTTCTGACATCTTCTTCAATCATCTTAAATTCATCTTCGTCCATACCAGCCAAAGGTCCTTTGCGAAGTTCCGCTAACATGCGTGAATCTTTTTTCATAAAGTCTCTACTTTCTTAGGTTTTTTCTTTGACGGAGGGATTATTGTATCAATAGGTTAGAGGTAACCTAGAAGGCTTAATAATTCTTCTTCTTCCTTATTTTTTTTGTGTCCCATGATAATAGAGGTTCTTGTCGTGCCACCTGAATCTCTTGGGGGTCCAGTAAAAGTTGGTTGGAAATTAGAAGCAACAATCTCTTCAAATATGCCGTCATAGGTTGCCGCTTTATCATAGATAACTGGGCTATCGTATAAAAGTATCACTCAGGTTGAATTTCTATATCTTCTGCTGTTGGTTGATAAACAGGCTCTGCAATACTTTCAATCTCTGTGCGATTAGTTTCTGCATACTCACCCTGACCGCAGATATTGCACTTAGTAACTACCTGAGCATCATCATTATTGCGAGTTTCTATATAATAATGAGAGCAACAGGTTGAACTGTATTCGTATTTGATAGCCATTAGAACTCC
>Ga0214921_10006107_pt1 | contig 16669 bp, 15 predicted proteins | sample LL1505_MetaG_FD_177992 | JGI IMG/M metagenome (GOLD analysis project Ga0214921, IMG submission 177992) | Freshwater microbial communities from Lake Lanier, Atlanta, Georgia, United States - LL-1505 | ecosystem: Environmental > Aquatic > Freshwater > Lake | place: USA: Georgia | collected...
ACAGTAACTGTTGAAATCCAGATTGTGTTAAAGTAATTCCATTTGGGAAAATTACTACATATATGCTTCTGGATGTTGGAAGATTACTACTATCAATTGATTCAAAGCATGTTTTATAGGCAATAGATGTTTGTGTAGTATCACCATCCCATCCATAAAATATGGTTTCAAGATTAGGAACGCCCGTTTTTTTATCATCTTTATTTTTCTGTTTGCCATTAGAAGGCGGATTTGAACATTTTACTATTGAAGGAGATGTACTTGTATTTTTAACATTATGATCCACTGTGCCTGTAATCATATTGACATCGCCTGTTTTCCTCAAATTAGGAATGGTGTTTTTCATATAACATGTACCATTTGTAAATGTATATGCTAAGCAATTTATATCATCACAGCATGCTTTTATACATGATGTAAGAGAAGAATTAGGAATTTGTTTATAATCACCACCTGTATAATCTGAACCTACAAGATGGGTATAGTTACAAGATGGTACAGATGGGTCAATTAGTTGATTTAAATAGTCTCCATGATTAGGTGTGCCACTATCATAAATTGGAATACACATTAAAATTCCAGATAATGATGATACATCTTTGGCGGTATTATTAGTAGAAAATGATAATACTAATTCTGCGACTGGTTGAATAGTCTGACCTGGAAGAGAATATCCCTTACTCATGGCACTACATATTTGAACATCCACTAAACTAAAACGTTGGCCTCGATATGTACAAGTATTCTCCGTAGATTCATCTATTCTATTTCCTATCAGACTGGGAATGGTAGTCCTTGGTTTAAATGATGTTGATAGTGGATAACTTTTAACTGTTATTGTATTTAGGTCTTGTTGCTGAATTGGTCCAACAAGTTGTATAAATCCTGTATTAACATCTGATGAACAGAACATCTCTATCTTGAATCTATATAGGAAAATATTAATTACTCAAATAACTAGTATATTTTATAAATTGGTAATTATGGCATTAAACTTAAATACGATTCATCAATATATCTAACATTTTTATAGCCTTTTCTATAGAGACTATCTGCGGCAATTACCGCTTTTTTGTCACCTTTTCCATTTGAATACACTAAAATCCAAGCATTCTTATTAGTCATATCTAGGGGAACCTGTTCCGTTAAATTATCTAATGAAAATGGAATTGAATCAGGATAGTATCCCAATAATTCACGTTCCAAAGCTGTTCTAACATCTATAATTAGACCAAAACGGCGAGCTTTTGCTTCAGCTATACTTATTTTAAGAGACTTCTCTGAATGAGTCTGTCTAGTATTAGAATAAATCAAATATATAATAACAGCTACAACTGCGATGGATAATACTGGACCTATAATATTTGGTCTAGCCATTTCTAAATTAGTCCTGGAATATATTTTAATATTTATTATAAATTATTATTTTTAAAATTAATCCATCTTATATCATAGATTGAATATATTTAGGCCCATCATATCTGTATATACTTGTCTTACCCATTTTATTCATAACATCAACTTTCACTTCATCACCTGATAAAATCTCCTGGCATCCTACATCATCCATACACTGACGGCGCTGGAAATTAATCGGAATTGGAACGGGATTATATGTATCCGTTCGCGTATAGTAATTCCATCTATCACTGCCCCCCGCAGTTCTGCGACCATATAAAGGTAAAATCTTATCTTCAACGCGTACTACACCAACTGACTGGAATGATTCAGGAAGACCTTGCGTCGGAATGTTAATCGGTATGGACGCAATTCCACCTCGTGGAGGGAATTCTGGTGGTGCCATCCAATCCCTTAATGGCTGTGGTGCTATATCATATCGCGAATCGCCCCCATTTCCTGCAGGAGGGATTATTATGGTTTTGGGTGCTGATGCCTCTGAACGTGGCATGATAATAGTTGGAGGATCATTGCGAGGTCTCATAAAGAACATGGCATACAGGAAGAATAAGAGCGCAACGGAAATAATAATAAAGATAGTTGTACCGAGACCTCCTGAAATACAGAATACTCCAGGTGGGCATCTAACACGCCGTGACTTAGCCATCTTTACTTACTGAAGTGATATTATGATAACAATTATAATTTTGTAAATTATAATATATATTTTTAGACCAATACATATTTGGGAAAACATTAGACCATAACACAGTTTGGAGATACTGTTTCACAGCCTTTTCTGCCCCACCCAGGTCCATAACGACCGGGTTCATAACCAAACCATGGACGCATATCAGCAAAAGGCTCCATACTTGATTTACACATCCATAAAAATACTACGATAATTGATAATATTGATACTCCTATTATGAATGGTGTCATTTCCTACTTAGTTGAAATAATATTGTGGCATCCACTGAATAATTGGATTATTATTTATACAATTACATGTACCATCTCCATAACAATTACAACGATTGAAACCGCGATTTAAACCAGCTCCTTGTGCCCACCAAGGTCCAATTCCAGTTCCATAGTCAGTTTCAAAATCTATAAAACTGTCACTGGTGGCACTAATAGTGACCATAAAATACAGGCTTAGTATTAATAATACAATAATTAATACTAAGTATTTCATATTAATTTATAATGTGATTATTTTAATTTTGTTTTTATTTTTGTTTATAATTTAAACATGCCTCCTTGACCTCCAAACATGCCAGAGAATGTCTGTAATAATTCCTTACCATCAGCTAAAACTGGGCGCATTTGAGTAAGCATATTCATTAGAGATTTTTGCGTTTCAAGTAATTTCTTGGTATCATCTGTCATAGAATTAATTTGTTCAGGTTTGAAAGATTCCATAGCTTTCATAAGAGTAGAACCAGCGTCTAACTTTGGTCCATCTGCATTTTCAGAAGGCATCTTACCAACTTTAAATAATCCATTCGTAGCAGATTCGAGCTCTTGGGCTGAAATTTCCTTATCCGTCTTTTTCTTAATATCATGTACAGCGCTAGTTACCTCTTGAACCTGTTGAGAATCCACTTCATTTGTTCTTTTAGCAGGTGCAGAAGAGCTTTGTTGGCTTTCACCGTCCTTAGGAACTTTAGGTTGAATGTCTTCAAATCCTTCGACTGCGGGATTGTAGACACCAGCCGGTTCTAAATAAGGATCCTCTAGATTTTGAGGAACTTCCTTATATTCACCCTTCATTTTGGAAAGACGACCAAGAATTGTTTGAGGATTATCTAGATTTTCAAACGGCTCTAACTTTCTTAATAGTCTTTTAAGGTAATATATATAAAACAATGCGAATATTACAGCTATCGCAACAACAATCTCAAATTGTTCAAGAAAGGCGGCGGTGATTAATGTTACAGCCGAACATAACAATAATCCAGTCAAACCTGAATATAGAAATGTATATATCGCAGTTATAACTAAAATAACTAAAGCAAAATTATAAGTGAGGTTATTAAACTTCATTTCTCTAAAGCGTATATGGAAAGAAAATAGTCTTAGAAGACTATTTATAGTCTTATACTACCATTAATGGCACAAGTACTTTTTGAATGAACCAGAATAAGAATCCTCCAAATAGTGCCTTTACACCAAGACCTGCCGTAGTCAAATCTCCTCCAATTCTTAAGAGTGATGGTAGATAATGACCAATTAATACATTTACAATTGGAAGGCTTACAATGAAAATAATGATTGCTACGAGCAGAGGTTGTTTAATCTGAGAAATAATATCGGAGTACATATTACCTTTGACTGATTCTATTAGAGTTGGTTGTTGTGTTCTCGGAGCCAACTGAGGTACATTAGCAAATTGAGAGCCGCCGTGAGAGAATTGAGGCGAATGCATTAAGTGCGCAAAATCTGCAGGTGTCGGGTAATCTTTTCCAATCATATGCGCAGTAGCAGTACCAGGGTCCATAGCTACAGGATAGGTTGAGTTAGGATTAGGCGCACTTATAACTCTACCATTACCGGATGGTGGTTGAGAATTCATAACTGGATTAGATTGACTAGGAATATTCATATCTGTAAGTATTTTATTGACTAAATCATCGTCTTTGTTACTAAATACCGGAGGTTTAGAATCTAAGTCGCTTAAAAGTGTTCCAGCTTGCGCCATTTCTTTAAAAAAGAGAGAAATCCTTTATTATAAACTATTCACATCGTTTAATTGGAGTATCGCGTCTAGAAAACTGGTCACTAAAAGATTCATTACTTGATACATTCCCATTACGTAAAGGGCATTCTCGGAAAGCTTCTATTGTCCCCGAGACAGGACAATTAACTATTTCAGACTTAAATTCAAAACATTTTCCTCCACCCATTCTATAAACATATTTATCAAAGTCCTTTTCTGTTGGAGCTTTAGTTACATTACACTCAGAACCAGAACACAGGGGCCTACAAATACATACTAAACCAACACCAAGGATAAAGCTAAAAAAAATATTAAATCTATCATCATTTAAAAAACTTAATACTCCCATTCTTCTGTTCTAACATAATTATATTTTCTAATGTAGATATAAATATGTTAAAGCATGTCAGATTATTACCCTTATTTTTAGGTCTAGTTGTAGGAACGATTGCGATATTTTTCATTAAACCGCAAAAGAATATCATTTATAAATATCCTACTCCTGAAACGGCTGGGAGTATAGTTTATAAAGATAAAAATGGAGTGTGTTATAAATATAGTGCTAAGGAACAAGACTGTGATAAAAATGAATCTAGGCTCAAAGATTTCCCATTAAATAAATAATTTATTCTTTAGTTATATTTACTGGTAAATTATTTGATATTGCAGCTTGAGGAGCTATAGCTGGTTTAGGGCGTCTTCTAACAGGTCTTGGTATTCCTGCTACTGGTACTACTGGTACTACTGGTACTACTGGTGCTACTGCAGCTACTGGTACTTCTTCCTTTACTTCTTCCTTTACTTCTTTTATTGCCTCTACCGGTACTGCTGCTACTGTTGCTGTTGCTGTTGCTGGTACTGTTGCTGCTACTGGTACCGCGGCTACTGCCGCTGCAGCAACAGATGGTTTCTTTCTACGAATAGGTTGGGGTACAGATTGTTCAATAATAGCAGGCCTAAATTTTTCACGAATATCCATTAATGCTTTTCCTAATAAGTTTTGACCTGTCCAGTTTATTGGATTTTTTGATTGAATATTATCTAATGATAGTCCTATTCCAATTAGGTTATCATTTGGTATATACGCACCTAAAACTGCGGTTTTAGTTTCTAATAATCTTGTCACTAATTCTGGATACTGATTAAATTTCGCAATATTAACATCATACAATAATCGTTTGATATTTTCATTCCATTTAGCTTGGTTTTGGGTCTCATCGCCAGGTACATCATCTAATTCATAACTTACTTCCTCTGATGTATCGGCAAGCATTATCTTTTGTAGATTCTCTTGGTCATTAAAAGATTTTGCTAATTCAGCCGCAATTGCCTGTTTAGCTGAGTTATACATTGTACTATTAAATTCAATTTCAACCGCCCATTTAAGGGATAAAAATCCATAATCATTTGTTTGAGGATCTTCAAACAAAACTACAACAGGAACGCTTGCCGCATCCGCCGCAGCCTTAGCTTCCGCTACACTTATTAAAGGCTTAATAGGTGCTGTACCAATTCTAACATATTGGTCCTGTAAAGTAAAAGGACGCTCTTTAAGAAAATAAAATGTATAAGGATATTTACGTTTTTCAAAAGTTTTATTAAAATCTATTTTATTTATTGGAATACCAAAATCCTCTTGAATATAATGTAAAGGAAAACGAATTGTCTGTAATCTTACATCTGCTTCTTTTACTTTACGGTTTATTCTTAAAACATCTGAATCTGGTGTATCTGGGCCTAAATTACGTAATTCTCTTCTAGCATCTTCAAATTCTTTATTGGCGATAGCTATAGCCTCTGTACGCTTAGATTCCATTTCATCCATTTCTTCATATGTTGGAGGTCTGTAATTAGGAAGTGAATATGTCTTTATAACAGAGCCTTCTTTATTTAACTCTACAAGGTTTCCATCATCATCATAACTAAATAATTCAGGTTTTTTAGCTCTTGCTTTATAAAACCTTTTTAATTCCTCTGCCGACATTTATCTACTTTATATATTTTAATTTGCTAAAAAGGAGCAAGATGATGCTTTGCCAAAGGCTCACCTCCTTTAGAGAGAGTTTTGCCAAAGGCTCACCTCCTTTAGAGAGGGTTTTGCCAAAGGCTTTGAATTATATAAATCCTAAACTTTTTCTATAATTTATTAGTAATGTCTAATCCGGATATAAAAGTTCCTACAGTTGATTCACTCACACTGGCATTTCCAGTTTCTATTCTTTTTCTCTTAATTACTATCGCTCTTTTCCAATTAAAGGATTCTATTCCATCATTTAATTTAGTAATTTGGATAGGTTTTCCTATTATAACTATTATTGTAACAGGGATTGTTAATATCATATCTCAATACATTACATGTAAAACTACTAATACAGGGAAGGCGCTATTAGGAACAATACCATCTATTGGAACAGTCTTATTAGGATTAGGAATTGCGTCTATTTCTTATTGCCGTATTCCTGTTACTTCTGTATTTGCTCCGCTTATAATTGGCCAAACTATTGATGTTACAAAAGATAAGTCAAATGTTAATATAAATGCTTTAAAGAATGGCATCTCTAAAGAATGTTGTATCCCAAAATTAACACTTGAATCAATTGAGAGTAAATATCCTTTAATTAAAGGTATTTCTTATGGGTTTTATATGATGTTTTCAATATTATTTGGTATGACTATTGGTACCGGTATATCAACTATATGTTAGACTGGTCTAACATATATGTGCTTAGTCAGTTTCAGTTATAGAATTCTGATAAACTAAGTTTGGTGCCTCAGGACCTAAAAATATGTATTTAGGAACTCCATGTTTTATAGTTTCATTTGTATTAAGTATATAATATCCTGGTTTCATTTCATTTGAAGATGATTTTTTTGTTACTCCTTCGGCTACTGGCTTAATTGCTTTCATGGAAATATTTTCAGGCTCTATAGAGTTTGTTTGAACTGGAATATCTATATTATTAGATACTCCACCTAATCCAGTATTACTGGCAATAACTAGCACTATTACATATGATACTATCGACCATGATATTGCGAAAAGCCAGAATGGCATCCATGTATATTTCTGTTTATTACGTCCTAAACCAAACTCTTTCCATGAACCATCCTTGGCAAACATTAGTTCGGGTTTTAAAATTAAAATTATTGAAATACCTGCTAGGTATAATAAACCAGAGTAGATGAGTAGTGTCATTCCTTATTTTTCTTAATAGAAAAATCATTGACGAGAAATCATGCTTTATTCATAATCATCATCTCCGTGCTGATTATGATCATATCCTCCCTCACGTTCAAACTCCGCATCCCCAAATACTGGGAACCCAAATTCATCCACTTCACGGCCATCTAATGCCTCCATCTGATCTGGTCCAAGACCCGGAAAATCAATTATTCCAGCCGCCTCTCTCTTCTGACGTTCAAGGTCATAGTAGTCCTTATCATATGCGTAAATCAACTTAGTACCACCAACTGCCCATTTACCTAGCCCTAAACGTTTATTCATTAATTCCACAGCACGCTCCTCATCCGTTAATTTATTAAACTCGGCAATAACATTTACGCGCTCTTTTTCATTTCTTACCGCAATTAATTCTTTAATCTCTTGGTCATTGAAGGATATTCTTTCACGTTTGTACTTATTTAAAGTAAGTGCTACAAGTTCCAGAAGAAAACGCATTGAGGGGTCTCCAATTGATTTCACTGAGCTTTTAATTTCAGTTCCAGGAGGAATTTCGGATGGATTTATCATTGTCGCAAGAGGTCCATATAACATGGCCCGCTGAATATATACTAGTGATTTTTCACGACCTGGTACAACAATTGGTCGAATCTTATTCTTAAAACTTAGAAGCCCACTCATTTGTTCTACAAAATATCTAAGCTTTGAGCGTGCTAGACTTAGACTATCTTTTTGAATATCACTCTCTTTTGCTTTTATAATTTGTGAATCATTTTGTAGAATTGGTAATAAATCCTTCATTACATGGTCTTCACTTAATGCCTTTTTGAGTTCAATCGGAATAAATAGGGAAGTATCCATAAATTGTGTTAGTAATCGTTCAAATGGAGTTATGAAATATGTCTGAATAACTTGAAAGAAGTTCATCCAAGATAATTTAACAATTTCTTCAATGATGGTCTGATATGTGGCATCAGTTAAACGCTCCTGAATAATTCTTTCAGATTCAGATGCGGCATCAGATAATGGGCCCATGGCAATAGCTATATCACCTCTATCTGCATCTGGTGGTAGTTGTAAAAATCCATCCGTTGTTTTTTGAATTATTTCGCTCCATCCTGGAAGTGGCGGGGGAATGGCAGCGCCAAACTGACTCATTATCTCTCGTACAGAATCCTGCTCTACAATCTTTATAGAATCTACGTTATTAACACGATGAATTGTATCAAGTAATTTCGTGAATTCATCCGTGCCTGTTACTATATTTTGTGAAGCTAGTGCTGATTTACCCTCTGTATCTACATCCATAACTGCAGGAATTGTGGGAAACTGGAAACCACACCAGGGGCACATGTTCGTTAAACCAGGTTCATGTGAATAACCCAGGCGCGGACCCTGGAAACAACACTTCAAGAAAATTCTATAATACAACTCACTATCTGGCTCGACTACATCAGCGCTTAGTGCTCTTGGAATAAATTCAGTAACTAAAATCTGCCCTTGTTGATTGGGGACAAGAATTCTTTTACCAATTGGGGGAAGCGCTGCCGATGCATTTTTCCAGAAATTTCCAGGTTCTTCTATTTTTGCGAGACAACATGTTGTTTCACTAAGCGGCGAACCTTTTACAAGAGAAGCTGTCTTCTTTGCTAAAAGATGTGCTTGACGAATCCAGAGCTTAACAAGGGCTAGCCGTCCTTTATTACCCATTGCGATTGCTACTTCAGGAGTAATTGCGTCTTTTGCGGCTTCCTCTGGTGTTACAATAATTTGTTCAGGTAAAAATGTAGCAGGAATCTCATCTGTTGCATGTCCTATGCTTGATAAACCTTTCTCTTTTAGTTTTATTAAATATTGTCTCTTTTCTGATAGTTGGGCCTGAATAATATCATCGCCTATAACCTCTTTTAAGATATTTTCCATATAAGCTACAATACCTTGCTGCCTTTTCAGATTATCAGCCACTTTTTGGAAGCCTGTTTGATTCCATGGTGCCTCATTTCTACGTATCGACCCCGCCGCGCAAGCTACATACTCCAATCCCTGCTTATTTGTTAGCTCACTATCTAGGGGATATCCATCAAACCCTGGTGATGAACATCCAATTAATGCATGTCTAACGGTATAAGATGGGATTTTTGTTTGTATCTCCAATAATAAAAATAGAGCGGCAGAGGTTATTATATTTCTACTTACTGCTACATCATAATCAGGCATTGTAGTTCGTTTCTTTTTCTTTTCATTATAGTCATCGCGTGTTGGGAAACGATTAACCCATGAAATTACTCTGTCAATTACATGTCTAAAACCTTGATTATCCATGATTACACCAACACGTACTGCAATTTCCGAAATTATATTATATACTTTAGTTTCATCATCATTGAGTTCCAGTTCTTTCTTTTGTGATGGTTCGATTGGAACACTAACAAGTAGGTCAAGTCTTTCTTCAAATATTGCGTCTTCATCTACTAAAACTGCTCGCCCTGATTTTGGATTTCCATTATCGTCAAACTCAATACTATTTTCAAAATCTAAATCGCGAATAGCCTGGCCGCAATTTCTACATATATATTTACCCTGAAAAGACCCGCCTGAAAATTTAAGAATAATCTCTTTCTCAATTGCAGGCTTTTCAGAAGGATTTAAATATGCTTGAATTTGTAATCGTTCATGAAGGCATAATAAATGCTCTTTACATATATTACAATTAATCCAATTACCATCTCTAATACCCTGATATTTCTTAAAAAACTCAGTTAATTTTTGGAATCGCTCACCATCATCATATAATCTTCTAATTGCGACTAAATCGGCCACATGCTTACACATATTTCTCTTAGGTTTTTCACCCGCATTATCTTGATTATACTTCAATAAGTTTGCCACTTTTAGGGATTGTAGATATGCCGCATTATTTGAATCAAGTAAAGCTTTTGCGATAAGTATAGAATTTTTACCCGCTGCGACTTGAAAGTAATCTGGATGCTTATTCATAAGATATGCGACTTTGGCTACATCAGAATTTGCTAAGACTGGGTTAATGCGTTGAAATTCATCAATATCCTCAACCAATGTTGGCTGAGAAAGGATTTCCTCAAGAATAGCAGGCTCATCAATAAATGAATTTGTTTCTGGCATTTTTAAAGTCTCTGAATCAACTATTTCTCTTAGTTTCGCAATAGTTGATAGTAGTTGATTTTGATATAATTTAATCTTAGTAAGTAAAACTTCAACAATTTGGGGGGATAGTTCTAAATTTTCCATACCATATTGTTCAAGTGTTGCAAATGTATCTCCTAAACCTAGAGCAGGTACAGATAATCCCTCAATATAATCTGGCAGGGGAATATTACCAAGAGTACTTCTTTCTACATCAAGTAGTAATAAATCATTTGATGTTCCTACTTCTTTAGGCGCTCCCGTTTTTTCAAGTATGGAGCGCATTGTTTCTTTGGGCATTTGGCTGCGACCGCTATCAATAGCAAGACACATAGAGCGAGTTGTACCAATATTACTGGCGGTTTTAATAGGAAAAATTAAATATGAATTTATTGTGGCACTATCTTCTGATAATAGAACCTGTTTGCGTCTATCAACACCTTTACGATATGTGGTAGATAGAGCGCGCTCAATACCAAAAGGAATTTCAGTAAATATAGGGGGCTCTTTTTGTTCATGACTTGCAATGTAGCCTGGTATTGTTTCAAGAAATACTGTTTTGTCATCTATTTCAGTAAATTCAGGTGCTTCACTTCTAAAGAATTCAGAATCAGTTAGGGCCTTCCATAGGGGTTCCGCATTTACCGTCGAGGACCAGGGTGAAAGATATTTCTTTAAAAAGGATTGCTGATCCGCCCATTCACGAACTACACCGCCTTGAGAACTTACATGAACACTCTTATTTTCTACTATTTGGTCCAGCTCCGTCAAAAAATTCTCAAAATGTACTCCATCCATTGTTTTAGTTTCATTAAGTTCATCTTCTTCATTTACTAAATACTCCTTCTTGCTTATAGCAAGTACTGGGCGCCCGAGTGGAATTGCGACTTTTTTAATTAATTCGGCAAGAGTAGCGGCGGAAATCTCTTTTGTACCGCGTATTGTACCATCATCATTGTATGCAACAGTTGCCTGCTTGAGATTAAAGAGGGTTTCAACAAGGATGCGTACTACGCGTATGGATTTTGGATCTTTTTGTAATATTGGATCAAGGCTGCTTATAAAGTCATTAAGGGCATCTATCTTTTGTAGATTATCTGGTATTCGTTGTTCAAAAACAGCGGCTTCTCTGAAAACCTTTGGGCGCACAACATCAATGAATCCAACTACTTCAATTTCATCCTCCTCTTCTTCTAATTCGGCTGCCAACTCATCTACTAATTCACCTTCAACCTTAACTTCTTTTGACCCATCTACTTGTTCTTCTGGACCACCAACTAATTGTCGAATACTAATGATTTTAATGTCTTCATCCGACTCAATACCAACAAAATTAAAATTTAAATCATTAGTAATTTCGGCATCATCTAAGTCTTGAATCTGAATATAATCATTATCTTTATCGACTTTTACGATTTTATAGGATTTATATAATTCGCCAGCCGCATTAAATGTATCAATTATTTGATTAATTCTAAAATCTTGTTGCTCAACAAAACTATCAAACAAGCGTTTTTCAATAACATATGCGGCGGTTACACCATCTTCCTCTTTGTATAATTCCTCATCATCGGTTTGTTCAAGTTCAAAGTCGTGTAGTCTATTTGAAACACCATCTGGTTTTATGCTAATACGCTCTAAACTTCGATAATAGACTGTACCGATAGTTCTGCCATATTTTTTAGAATCAATAACTACTCTATCACCTAATTGAATAAAGAGCATAGGATTATATTCATCGCCTAACGGATTTGTATCACCTGTCGGAGCAATTTGTACCGATGATTGAATTGCACCCTCAACATTAGCCTCATCATCAAGCTCGTCATCAACCCCAGTACCTTCTTCAAGTACAGTACTAGGATTATTAGATGGTGTTAGAGGTGTTGTTACATTACTCTCATTTTGTTCTACATCCTCCAATTCATCAGCAGGTAATTCTTCTGCAGTATCCATTGCGCTCTATCATCCTATTAAGATTCTTCTAGCCTCACAAACCCTCAAATCAGTGAATTAATAAAATAATAAAACAATAAACAGATATAAAGAAATTTATATTATAACATCTAGTATTAAAGGATGTCTATTCAATTTGAAAATAATGTATTTAAAGACCTTGTTACGCAATATCCGAGTTGGGAGGAATTACAGAAATATTTAGAATCACCTGAGGGTGGATTATTTAGAGTTGTAGATAATACCGATGATGGTAAGTTTTGTCTAATACGTTATGAAAAAGGAACTAGTAAGATGGATTTGCCTCATAGTAAATGGTTTCGTTCTGTAGTATGGAATACTAAGACTAATCGTCCAGTATGTGTTGCGCCTGCGAAGGCTTCTGCTCAAGATTTCCCGTTTAAAGCTCTTAAAGATATGTCAGATGCGGGTATTATGTGCCAGGAATTACTGGATGGATTTATGATTAATTGCTTTAAAGTTGTTGATGATGAAACTTTTCATATTACAAGTCGCTCAAAACTTAACGCAGCCGGAAAGTTTTACTCGAATAAATCATTTAGGGAATTATTTGAGGAGGCATATGTAAATACAAATAATACACCTGCAGATTCTGAGACTCTTGGTCAAGATATATATCAGGATATTCGTTCTCCTAAAGGTTCTGAAGTTGCCGTATTTTATAGTTTTCTAGTACAACACATGGAACATAGAAATGTAAAACCGATTAAATCAAATCGTGTATATTTAGTTCATAGGGGTGTTGTATATGATGACGGTCGTATTGATTTTGAGGATAGTCCTGAAATGGTAAGGGGTGTATCAAATATTGAAAATATTCCTCTAGTACCAGTAGAACAACCAAAAAGCTCATATGCGCAAATTGTAGCAACAGAAAATGTAGTAGATGATTCTACCGAGGTTCAAAAATGGACTAAAAAACAACTTGTAGATAGGGATTGGTCATTTCAAGGGCTTGTTTTTAAGGATAATGTAGGTAATCGGTGGCGATATCGTTCTGAAAAATACTCTGCTGTAAAAACATTAAGAGGTAATAGTCCAAATATTATTGAGCGTTTTGCACAATTATATACACAGAGCTTGATTGTGAGATATTTAGAGTATTATCCTGAAGATAAGAAATTGATTGTGGAGCATATGAAATTTATGGATATTATTATTAAGTTTTTGTATGATAATTATGTAAATTTACACATTACTAAAGTTGTAACCGCAGATAAAGTTGATAAAATGTATCTCCCTCATCTTTATAGTATTCATGGTATTTATCTAAATCAACTTAAACCAAATGGTAAAAAGGTAAATTTTTATGAAATTAAGGAATATCTTCATAAGCAACCGTGGCAAAGAATTGTGTTTCTAATTAAGAAGCTACCTAAGGCATAAGCCAAAGGCAATAAGCCAAAGGCAATAGGAGTTTCAATGGTATTACATTATATAATAAATAATAAAAGGACTTAAAACTTATCGACATTTATATTTTAGAAATGTCGAAAAGTACTAATAAATATGCGCTTGGAATTGATCTTGGCACCACCTTTTCTTGTGTCGGTGTCTGGCAGAATGATAGAGTAGAAATTATTGCGAATGAGCAGGGGAATCGTACTACCCCTTCTTATGTGGCATTTACTGAAACTGAGCGCCTAATCGGCGACGGTGCGAAGTCGCAGGCGGCGGCTAATCCAAATAACACTGTGTTTGATGCTAAGCGCTTGATTGGTCGTAAGTTTGATGATGAAACGGTTAAGTCTGATATGGCTCATTGGCCATTTGCAGTTAGTTCAGGAACGGGTGGCAAACCTCAAATTGAAGTGGATTTTAAGGGGGAACGCGTGAAATATCAGCCTGAAGAGATTTCTGCCATGGTTCTTACTAAAATGCGACAGACCGCTGAGGCATATCTGGGTTGCGAAGTAAAAGATGCAGTTATTACTGTACCCGCGTATTTTAATGATTCTCAGCGCCAGGCAACTAAGGATGCAGGTGTAATTGCAGGTCTAAATGTTCTTCGGATTATTAATGAACCAACTGCAGCGGCACTTGCATATGGTCTTGATAGGAAGAAGGCTGGGGAACAAAATGTTCTTATTTTTGACTGTGGCGGCGGAACGCATGATGTATCTCTAATTACAATTGATGATGGTGTATTTGAGGTGAAGGCCACTGCCGGCGACACTCACTTAGGTGGAGAAGACTTTGATAGTGCTATGGTAGATTGGTGTGTTCAGGAGTTTCAGAAGAAAAATAAAAATGTAGATTTGAAGAGCAATGCTCGCGCGCTTCGCCGTTTAAGAACCGCATGTGAGCGTGCCAAGCGTAGTTTGAGTACTTCTACACAGGCAAATATTGAGATTGATGCCCTCGCAGATGGTATTGATTATACAAGCGTGATTACGCGGGCAAAGTTTGAGAGTCTATGTGATGTGGCATTTCGTCGTACTATTGCCCCTCTTGACCAGGTTCTGCGTGATGCTAAGATGTCTAAGGAACAAGTTCATGAGATTGTAATGGTTGGCGGCTCTACGCGTATTCCTAAGATTCGCGATCTTGTCAGCTCTTTTTTCAATGGTAAGAAACTAAACGACTCGGTACATCCAGATGAGGCTGTAGCATATGGTGCTGCAATTCAGGCCCATATTTTGACGGGTGGAAGCTCTACTGACCGCACATCTGACCTCATTCTACTCGATGTAGCCCCACTATCACTCGGTCTTGAAACGGCTGGTGGTGTAATGACGGCGCTTATTAAGCGCAATACAACTATTCCGTGTAAGAAGTCTCAGACTTTTTCGACATATGCTGATAATCAACCTGGTGTTTTAATTCAGGTATTTGAAGGTGAGCGTCAATTTACACGAGACTGTAATCAACTGGGTAATTTCAAGCTTGATGGTATTCCACCAATGCCCCGCGGTGTTCCTCAAATTGAGGTATCATTTGATATTGATGCGAATGGTATTCTAAATGTGTCGGCTGCTGAGAAATCAACTGGCAAGTCTCAGAAGATTACTATTACAAATGATAAGGGACGTCTAAGCAAGGATGAAATTGACAGAATGGTACAAGAAGCTGAAAATAATGCTGCGGAGGATAAGAAACGTATGGAGAGGGTGGAGGCTAAGAATCAACTTGAATCATATCTTTACAATGCACGTAATTCAGTACGTGAAGATAAGGTTAAAGAGACACTTGGTGAAAGCACTGTATCTGAAGTTGAAGGATGGGTTAAGGAAGGTATTGAATGGCTTGAAGCTAATACTGAAGGTACAAAAGAGGAGTATGAAGAGAAGCAAAAGGTGTATGAGGAGAAGATTAAGCCTGTAATGATGAAGTTGTATGAGAAATCTGGCGCACCTGGATCCGAACCAACTGATAGTGAGAGTGCTCAAGGCCCAAAAGTTGAAGAAGTTGACTAATAAAAGCCTAAAAGATAATATCATTTTAAATATAAAATGCTATCAACTACATCCATGATTATATTTGGAGTTATTGCATTAATCGCTGTAGTTGCTATTTGGAAATGGTGGAAAAAGCCCAATCTTTATAAGAAAAGCGATGATTTAATACACTATCGAGAACAAAATCAAGACCAAACAAAAGATAAAGATAAAAAATCAGAACAAGATAAAGAACAAAAACAAGATATTTCTGAATCAACCGATTTAACACAAATACCACTAACAGTTTATGCAATTAATGATAATGGAATTTTGGATTTAACTGATATGAGTGGAAAAATATTGAATATTGGATTTGGAAGACATCCTAAGACATATGCCATTTTGCTTGATTATGCTGAACATGATACTGATAAAATCGAACAAGGCAACACTATTACATTTATCAGTAAAGTAGGTAATACAAAAGTATATGATGTAATTCAGCAGCCATATATTATTAATTATACAAGATTATAGGCGGATCTATTATAGACGGACCTAAAACTTTTATAATATATAATATTATGGAGGAAATACTTAAAAGCCTACAAGGCAAAAGTATGACAAAGAAAAATATATTTGATTTTTTGTCTGAAATTAATCTTGAAGAAATATCTTCAGTTAAACCTACAAATACAATTGTGTATAATGATATTGTAATTCATCCTATGAAACAAGAATTATTTGAAGAACAACCAAAGGAGAAAAAACGAAGAGGTAGAAAACCAAAAGAGAAACCTCTTGTTGAAGAACAACCAACGGAGAAAAAACGAAGAGGTAGAAAACCAA
>Ga0214921_10006110_pt1 | contig 16661 bp, 12 predicted proteins | sample LL1505_MetaG_FD_177992 | JGI IMG/M metagenome (GOLD analysis project Ga0214921, IMG submission 177992) | Freshwater microbial communities from Lake Lanier, Atlanta, Georgia, United States - LL-1505 | ecosystem: Environmental > Aquatic > Freshwater > Lake | place: USA: Georgia | collected...
TATCTGCTCGAGATAATATTGCGGATGATAAGAAATTTTATTTATGTCTAAAAAATATTAATTTTATTGATTCACTTAGATGCACTGAAAATGATATTCCAGCTCCTTCTAAAATTAATTCTAAACGAACAAAGATTGATAATAATTTAAGAGATCTTGTTTGGAATACTTATATTGGTGAAGATAATAAGAAGGGTAAATGTTTTTGTTGTCCTAGAACTATCGATTATACTAAATTTGAATGTGGTCATCTAATAAGTCATAAAAATGGAGGTAAAACAGATATTAATAATTTAAGACCTTTTTGTTTTCATTGTAATCGATCTTTAGGATCTAATAATTATAGTTTAAAAACAAATAAAATAAATGAAACTATCTAAGATAGTATAAAGTAAACTAGTAAACACTATAAACTGTAAATTATACTCCATTACAACGAACTCTGCGTCTAGATCCACTAGAGTTATCTTCTTTTAGTAATACTTGTTCTACTTTTTTAGTAAGAGCTTCTGGTTTATCTCTACTTCCCTCTTCTTCATCACTCATATAATCTTCTAATACAGAAATTCTTTTTAGTAAATCTGCAATTGCAGTCTTTAATTCTTTATTTTGATTTTCAGAAGCAGTTAATTGCTTTTTAATATCTGTAAATTGTTCATTGATATAATCAATTTGTTCTTTTTTATAATAGGTAAGATGGATTATTACAATTGTTTCAAAATTCATAACATCTGTTGTAAATTTAATAGTAATATCATATGATGAAATAAGATTATTTGGCTCTAATCTATTAAAATTACCACTAATTGATTGTGATGGAGTTGAATAATTTTCTAATGCTTTATTTACACATCCAATATAATCAGTAATTGATGGTGGAAAATAAGATTGATTAATTACTCCTTCGTAGTAATGATCACCTAGATCAAAACGTAAGTAATATAAATTATCTTTTTGATAAAGTTGAGGTTGCATAATATATAATTATAATAAGAATTGTTATAATAAATTAAGATATCAATTTTTTATTATATATCTAATATATAATGACATTTACACATTATCCTAAAATAATTAAATATCAAGAATTATTTAATTTAATTCGTAAAAATAATGAAAATAAGGATACAGATTACATTACTAAAATTGCTAGAAAATTTTATGAAGATGCTAAAATTAATAATCCTAATAGAAATATTATCCTATTAATAGATGATGCAAAATTATTATATACAAAATCTATTAAAAAAGAAAATATTATAAATATTACAATATAATAATGAAAGATATGTAAACTAAATTTGTATATTAATCACTTTTACTTTTATCTTTTCTCTATACAATAATTGAATTGATTCAATTTGTTCCGTACTTAACCATGCTTTATCATCATATACTGTTTTATCAAATAAAACTTCAACCCAATAGTTTTCTTTTTTAGTTCCTTCAAATAAATCAACAATTGTACCAAATCTATCAAAACGTATAATTCTATCACCAATTTTAAATTTATTTATTTGACTGGTCATTGTATATTATAGGATATTATATAATTGATTAATATAATTTTATCAATTTTTTTATAAAATAATCTTTAAAAACTTAATGATAATACATTACTATCTTCTTGACTAAATGGTATATCAATATCATTATCAATTACATATTTAATATGTTCTTTAATATCTTTAAGCAATGTTTCATTATCTTTTTCTAGTAATTCTACAGTAACTGGATATCCAATTATTTCCTTAATAAAAATATTATCCAAATCTTTTTTATTTATTTCTATCATTCTATCAAATTCTGCTTGATTAATAATATAAGAATCATAAAAATAACCTGATTTTTTTTGTAATACTAATGGAAAAACCAAATTATTTTTAGTATCTAAATTTAATTTTGATTTTTTTAATGTACGATATGCTATCCATTCACTGCATGGTGGATTTTTAAAATGATTATAAAAATGAATAAATGATAGATTTTTATTTTCTTCTACTAATTTTGATAGTTGAAGAGAATCTGAATCTACTTTTGCTTTAATTATATATTTTTGATTTTTAATTGGAATATCTTTTATTTTATTAATATAAATATCTCCATCATCTATATAGCATATAAATTTTTTACTATTCGTTGAACTATTTTGAAATTCAGAATAGTTATACACATCTAATATAATCTTCCATTCGGTACCCTTAATTGATACTGAACCTAAAACTTTATTATTATTTTCATCTATATCTATATCAAAGATAATTTCTTTTAATTTTTCCTTAGATAACCAATTAATACTATTATGACATATTAAATTTTCAAAATCACCAATATCAAATTCACCCTCTTTATCTCCAACTACAAATTCTGGTGGTACTGATCCATAATCATCTACATCGTAGTAGAGATCTATTAGTTTTTCTCCATTAAATATCATTTTATTAGCATTTCGATAATCATCTCCTTCAAAATGAATTACATCTCCACGAGACATAAATGACGCAGGATTATATGTTTTTTTATAATTCTTATTTGGAAATTTACTGTTAGAATAATCATAAACTTTTGTTACTGGATTCCATGTGTATTTTGGCCCTGAATTAGTTTTATTTAAAAGAGCTTCATATATAAATTTCTCTTCTTCTTCATGTAATGTTGGCATTTATTGTAATAATATAATATCTTAAAATTTGATAGTATAGTATAGAATAATCAATTTTTATATATTGCTAGTTTAGATAACTTAATTAGAAAATATTTATTTAATATATAAATGTTAAAAAAACTACAGTCAAAATATATTAGATTTTATATAATTAAAATCTAATATATATATATATTGCTATGAATAATTATTTATATAATAAAAATGATAATAGTAAAATTAATGATATTATAATAAAATTAGGAAATTGTAGTTATAAATATAATACAACTAAAAATCAAATAGATAAAGATTTAATAAAATATAATGAATATAATGAATATTGTAATATAATTAACAGAAAATTTCAACCATCATTAATTGTTTTAAGACATTCTATAAGATTAGATTCTAATAAAGCAAAAGAATTTGGAGCTGATCAAAATTGGAGTGATAAAGAAACACGTCCATTTGATACTCCTCTTGTAAGACCACAAGGTATTGATTTAGCTAGAGATACTGCAATTGATATTAAAAATAGAGGTATTATAATTGATAATATAATTTGTTCACCATTAAGAAGATGTATTGAAACAGCAATTGAAGTTGCAAAAGTATTTAATATAACAGAAATTAAAATTGATAATCGAGTAATCGAAGATGGAAAATTTGTTGGTGAAGCCCTTACAATTAAAAATAAAGATAATTTAGCAAAAGCAAAACCATTACTCGATATTAAAATGTCATTTATTTCAGATGATGAAATTAAAAATTTAGGAGGTAATATTAAATTTATAAAACCATCTATAGGCTCTAAAGAATCTATAATTCCAGCATTGGATGAAGATAGTATAGGTTTTGCTAATAGATTATATTCAGTAATTGATGAAGAAATAATAAAAGATAATAGAACAATAATTGTTGGACATGGTGGAAGTATTGGCATGATGGCACATAAATATAAAATTAATAATTTAATTTTTGATCATACTATTGACTTTTGTGCATGGATTGGTATTTTTAAAAATTATAAAAATATTGAATTTGGAAATTTAGATAAAATGAAAAGTTTTTATTAATAAATTAAATAGTAATAGTAATTATTTTAGGTACTGTTATTAATTCAATACTAATTACTTTTTCAGTATCTAACCATTTATATGTATCATCTGTTTCATCATAAAGTATTTTTACCCAAATATTTTCTATCTGATCAAGTAAATCAACTATAATTCCAGTTCTATTAAAACATTTTATTTTATCTCCTATTTTAAATTTATTTTTTAATTCTGTCATTATATATATATAATAATATTTTTATATTTAAAAAATTGAAAAATATTAAACTAACTAGTTAAATGAAAAATAGTTGACTATATCTAAATGACATCATTTAGATTTCTCAAGGTGCTCAAAGAGCATGACTTGAAACCAATTAAGGATAATTTTAAGAATCCTTTTAAAAATAAGTATATTAGAGAAAGAGGTGATTGGAGATTCAATCTTTGTGGAGCCTATTATTTTTCCAAAGCAATTGGGGAAACTAGTATGTGGATGAATTACCGTAGGTGGGTAAGAGATAATGATCCATATTCTAAAAAAAATAAGGATGAATGGCTTGATAGCAAGGATTATTTTTACGTTGATGTCGATTTGGATGCAAAAGGTATATATGTAATTAATACTCCGACAGAACTTCGTGATTTTTTTGTAAAATATGGAATAATTAATAGGATACCAGTTCACTGTTATTCTGAAATAAGCTCGAAAGATTCTAAGAAAGCAGATGATTTTCGTAAGATCAACCAGATTTTGTATAATTATCTTCGAAATCTTCAGAAAGATGAGAAAGAATTGCTTGATGATTATGATACCGTTTATAAAATTAAGGAAAAACGTACTCGTAAGAAAGTATCTCTAGTTAAAATTCGTAATGGAGAAATTATTATTGACAAAAGAAAGACTCGTTTTGGATTTCTAATTGACATTAAACGTACGATTGATTACAATGATGAAATTATTAGCAATCTAACTCTTTATAATAGTACTTATAAAAACAGATACAAATTGCACATGATGAACAAGATACTTATTGACTATCTTGAGCATCTTTCTCCGGCTGATAGGGCAATGCTTGATAATATTGCAATTGTCAATTCTGTCAAGAATAATCGGAATCTTCGTAATCTATCTCTCGTTAAAGTTCATGATGATAAAATTATTATTGACAAAAAGAAGCCTCATTTTGAATTTCTAATTGATATTGTACGTACCATTGAATACAATGATAAGATTGTTGGTGATTCATCTGATATTGCTTATAAAACTGTCTTGGATATGATCGATTACACTAAATTACTCAATGATGGGTACAATGGATTGTACTATTCTGACAAACTCATTAAGGTTAACTCAAAGATGGATGAGGAAGACTTGACTAGTGAGATTGATATCAAGTATGTTGATAAGATTGACATTGGTGATTTTCCTGATGTACTTGGAGATACTTCGATTGAGGATCGAATTGAAATGAAGGCAAATATTGAGGAATCTATTCAATGGCTTGGGAGTGATACATTGCTTGTTTGGAAGTGGATCTTTGATTAATTTATTATTTAAAAAATTGAAAATCATTTCATATAATCTAAATATTAATTAAGATAAATAAAAATGACAGAATTTACAGTTAATAAAGTAAAATTAACAGATATTATTAAGAAACAACCAATCGTTACATATGGTACGATTGGGCATGTTTCACATGGAAAAAGTACAGTTATATATGCTATAACTGGTAAGAAGACTCAGGCTCATTCAGCTGAGCAAATTAGAAATATTACAATTAATCTTGGTTATGCTAATACTAAAATTTGGTATAATGAAGAAACTGATGAATTTAAAACAACTAATTCAGATATTGAATTAGATAGTTCTTGGAAATTAGTTCAACATTTTTCATTTGTTGATTGTCCAGGACATAATAAATATTTAAGTACTATGATTAGTGGTACAGAAGCAATGAATGGTGTTATTGCAGTTATTTCAGGAGCAGATGAAACATTTCCTCAACCACAAACAGTTGAACATATAGCAGTTATTAATAAATTAAAAATTTCAAAACTACTTATAGTACAAAATAAGTTAGATATTATTGATAAAAAAAGAGCTCTTGAAAATTATGATCAAATTAAGGAATTTTTTACTGGCTCTAGATATGAAACTGCTCCAATTATTCCAACATCTGCAGCAAATAAGTTAAATACAGATTCAATCATTAAGTGGTTAACTCAACAAAAACCAAAAGATTTAATAGAAGGATCTAATAGAATTGTATTTAATATTATTCGTTCTTTTGATGTAAATACAAATTTAACACCAATCACGGATATGAAAGGGGGTGTTATTGGAGGAATATTAAAAGAAGGAATATTAACTATTGGAGATTATGTTGAAATTAAACCTGGTGTTTTAGTTGATGGTAAACCTAAAAAATTATATGCAAAAGTTCTAGAAATTCATTCTGAAAAGAATAAACTAGATTTTGCAATTCCTGGTGGTTTAATAGGTGTTCAATTAGATATTGATCCATTTCTTACAAAAAATGATAAAATGGTTGGTCAAATTATGGGATATAATATTGAAGACTACAAAGTATATCAAACTTTTGAATTAAAACTTAAATCATTAAAAGGAGATGATTGTTTTGAAAAGTTAGACAAAAATAAAACAGTCTATATTAATGTTAATTCACGTACAGTTGAAGCAACTATTGATAAAGTTAAAGATAAAAAAATTAAAGTTACTACAAAATATCCAATTGTTATTAATAATGATTCTAGAATATCAATTATTATTAAAAATGATGATGGTTGTATTAATTGTGATTTTTATGGTACATTAAATAAAGGTGATGAAATTGAATGTATTTTTGATAGTGAATATAAAGAAATTTATGATTCATATAAATTACCAACTTATGAAATTATTGATGATTTAGATAATCATGAATTTGATCATGAATTCAATTATGATGAATTATTGGAAAATATTAAATTTGAAAATGTTATGAAAAAATATACTCATTATTTAACACCAACTATTGAATTTAAAAATAAATATTCTCAATTTCTTAATTTCATCGATTGTCTAAATTATTTATATAAAAGTTATCCTAAAGAAGGAAGTACGGATTTTTCTAAAGATATTTTAGACTTTAATGAAATAAAACTACATCTAATTAACTTTATTGAAGAAGAATTAATGAAAAGTGTGGTTGAAAATAGTATGGGATTAAAGATAAGAGGTAAATATACTGATTCACAATTTTTTACAATATATAAAAATTATATGGATAAACATTATATGTGCACTAATTGTAAAAATTTTAAATGTTATTTGATTAAAATAAAGAAAAATATTCATAAGCTTTGTACTTTTTGTAATAAAGTTGTTGTTTAAACTTTATTACAAAAAGTACAAAAATTTAAACCTTATTCTTCAGTACAATTCTTTAAAATTAATTTATGAAAAAATTTAATTTCTTTAGATTTAATATATTCTTCTATTAAATCTATTTTCTTTATTAATTCTTCCATATATTTTTCTTCTCGAAATGATATAAGATATCTAGGTGTTGATTCTAATGTAACTATTAATTCAATTTCATTCTCTCTAGAATATTTAATTACATCTAAATAAAAACTCTTTATTTCATTTAAACCATTAGAATTTGCAGAAAATGATTCATACTTTAATGAACCTTTACATTTTGTATCTGTAATATATTCTTTAATATATTCATAATATTTTATCTTGATTGGTTCATCAAGTTCAAATATCATTTCATCTTCTTTTATAATTTTATTATATAATTTAATTATAATTGTTTGATTATTTTCTTTATCGTCTTCTTCATCTTCTTCATCTTCATTCTTTAGATGATTATATAAGACTTTATTCAAAAAATTTTCTTGATTAATACCTTTATTCTTTTCAAGAAAATTATTAATCATATTTATAATTTTTTTATAATTTTTAAAATTTTTATTAAATTCTTTTACCTTTTCTTCATCAATACTTTTATTAGTAAATGACATAACTTTTTCAAATATACCAACATATTCAACATGCATGTCATTATCAACTTTATATATTTGATTAAACTGATTTTTTTTACATTTCTGTAAATTACTGTAAAGAATATAACCTTTCTGACTATTATATTCTAAAAATTCTAATTCTACTCCTAATTCATCAACTTTTGTTATTTTTCCAATAACTATATCACCAATATTTGGTGTATCTTTATTATAATACTTCATTTTTAACTGTATAAATAATATAATTAATTGATATATTAAAATAATATTTCAATTTTTATATGATAATTTCAATTATATTTATTTTTATAAGACTTTCTTTAAATAATTTTTTAGCTTCATCAATTTGATCGTTAAATTCTTTTGTACGATATTTTTCTCTAATAATTTGTACAATTTCTCTTGCTTTATTAGCAATATAATCTATATCTTGATTTTTACTATTTTCACGTATTAAAGATAATAATTCTTGATATTTTAATATTTTTTTATTAGGAATTGGCATATTGTATGATTATATGTATAATTTTAAAATTATTAAGTTAATCAATTTTTTTAATTATAATTAAGTTTATTTTATTATTATATAATATAATGAATACTACTTTTATAGCCTCTTTATGTTTATTAATATTATATTTACTTTCTGCTTTCAGTAAAGTACAAAATATAGAGGGTACTGCCAAATATTTACAAAGCAAATTAACTTTCTTACCTATTAGTATTTGTATCATAGGTATTGTCGGAGTAATTTTATTACAATCTTTAGGTTCTGCTACTATTTTATATTCTGCTTACACTAATAATTATCGAAAATTAGCCTACTATGCAGTTTTAGGGTTAATTGCTTTTAATATAGCTGCAACTGCAATATTTCATTTTCCACCTGTAGGAGATGAATATTATAATTTTTTTAAGAATTTATCAATAACCGGAGGATTTATTTTATTATTAGATAGATTTGCATAAATTTAATATTATACATATATAATATTAAATGAGTAATTTAGAAGAAATAAAAATTTTAATTTCTAATCTAGAGAAATTAATTCTAACAAAATTTGATGAAATTGATAAGAAATTAGATACTTTAGCAGAACACAATCGTAATGATGATATAAAAATGAATGAAATTAAAGTAGAATGTCAAAAGATGGGATCTCATATTAGCTTTGTAGAAGATACTTATAATGTTTTACAAACACCATTAAATTATGTTAAAAGAAGTGTTGAAAGATTAATGGGTTCTAGTTCAGGTGAATTAAAAAATTTACCAATTAAGGATAAAGATACAGATGTTTGAAAGATATTTTAATTTGACTCTTCATTTATTCGCATTAAATTAGCTTTTAATTTGACTCTTCATTTATTCGCATTAAATTATACTATCTTTCAAAGAAAGATATTTTAATTTATATTTTAAATATTTTTTTCTATACCCACCTGTATATCCTGGCATTGCTTCATAAGTTGCTTTAGCTTCATCACGATTTCTTTCTGCTATTCGAACTGCTTCAGTAATAATAGCTAATTCCTGTACTAAATTAACACGTTGTAATAGTAATAACTCTGCCTCTTTTGGTGTTTTTTTTTTTTTTCCTAATTTTGAATCTATTTCATTAATTGCTCTATTAATTTTACGTTGATCATCAGTACATGAATTTAATTCTTTCTGTTGGAATTGCATAGCTGACATTGCTTTATTTAATTCTTTTCTTTGTTTAGCTACATCTAGTAACAAACTACCGTGCTTTTTACTACATTCTTCTATTAACTTCTTTTTCTCAACATAATCATTAACTTCTGATAAATATTTTTCACAATATTCATCTAACTTCACTAATGATAAATCATATACCCTTTTAATTTCAATAAATAAATTATCAAAATATTCTAATGTATATATCATATCACTTCTTTCAATTCTTTGTTTAAATTCATTAAAAATATTATTGATATACTCTTTATTTTCATATAATATATCTTCATAACTAAGTATTTGATTTTTTAATAATTCTAAAAAATGAAGATTTTGATATAATATTATTTTATCATTATCTATTTTTTCTATAATTTTGTTATCTATAATTTCATTATAAAGTTGAGACATATATGCAAAATTTTCTAATAATTCACTTTGTGCATTTTTATAATACTTTTGTTCAAATAAGTTTTTAATTTTATCATAAAAAGTACCAGTTGAAGGTATTCTCATATATTTCTTAAAATTATTTTCTTCATAATTAGTAAATATCTTATATGTATTATTCTCACTACGAAAATGCACATTATATAATTGTTTTGCCGCCTCCTTATCTACTAAAATACGTCTTTCTATTTCCCCACATATCAGTATTAAATCATCAGAAGTCGTATTCTTGATCCTATTAATTTCATTCATATCTATTATAAAAACAACAAAATCTAAAGCGCCATCCTTTGCTTTTGAGATACTTAAATCATCCCATGTTTCAAAAAAATTTATACCATTTTTTAATAAATCATCAAACACTTTTATTTCTTGTAATAATCTATTTCTAGTTTCATATAATTGATTATTTTGATCTATATATTTTTTAAAATCTTGAATACATTCTAAACTATAATCATCTCTTATTCTTTTTAATTCTATTAATTTAGTTATTGTCTCTTCTTCATTTACATCATTTTGATCATCTACAAGTACATTTCTAATTTCATCTTCGATACTTCTTAATATTTCTTCCCAATCTACTTTAATAATTCTTTCATTATCCCATGTATCACATATTAATTCAATTATTTTTTGTTGATCTTCTTTATTAGATATATCTAATATACCTATATTATTCCAATTTTTATATTCGTCGTGTTTATGAATTTCATATAAATTTTGATTTTGATCATATATATAAAAATCAAAGTTAAATCCTAATACATTTTTTAAAAATATATATATTAATTTACAATTTGGAATTTTTATAAAATCTCTTATAGCTTTATATTTTTCTATAATTGTTAAATTATTAGTCATTAGTAATAATCTAATTATATTAGATAATTTTGGTTTATGTGTTCCAATATTAAATATTTCATTATTATACTTATCATAAATTATTATATCTTTGAAACAATCATAATAATCTAATCTTTCTTGAGTTCTTAATTCAGGAATTTTTAGATCAGATATTAATTTTTCATAATCTGTTAAAATTGCAATTACATCAAAAAAGGTCATTATAGTAATTTTATTTGGATTTTTTTCATTATAAATAAAATATAATTTATCATCTAATATTTTTTTTACTTTTTTAATTAAATTATCTCTATTTATTGTACCATCTTTATTAATAAAATCAGTATTAATATTATGTCTACTTAAAGCTGATGTTTCATATATTCTATAAGCATCATTAGTATTATATACTAAGTATAATAATTTTAAATAAGCTGGAGTATATCCAATTTCCCAATCACCAACTACTATAATTTTATTATATTCAAAACCACCATCTAAATTTATAGAATTATTTAATATAGATCTATAATTATATATAAATGGAGAATTATTATTAGATGATACATTTAAATTACCTCTTTTAATATTTAATCTTAAAGTTCCATGAGCAGATTCAGTTATATTATGTATATTAATTATATTAATATCAAATCGTCTATAATCCGGATTAATTGTTAAATAACCTTGTTCAAATAGTATAAATTCTGAACTTCTAGTTTGTTTTGATATAATTGCAATTACTAAATTTAATTGTACTGTTAAATTAGTATTTTGAACTAATTTTTCTTTATATTTAATATCTTTAAACATTAATTGTCCATTCATTTCAGCATATAAATCTTTTATTAATTTATTATTAAATTCTTCTTCATTATAAAATTTATTTGTATCTTCAATTAAATCATAAAATACATTTTCTTCATATGTATTCTTTGTATTAAATATATTTCTGTATAAAAATTTTAAACATTGTTTTTTCATATTATAATCTGATAATATTTTATAATTATCATCATTACTTTTTAATAAATCAATAATACATCTCAATTGTAATGTTTTATCCTCAGGAATATCTTTAATTATTCTACTTTCTAAATAAAAATTAACATTATGTCCAATATTTATATTTCTTAATCTATACACACCTTGTGATATTTGTGTTAAATTATTCTCAGCAGATATTGATACTAATCCAATCATTTTTGAAGGTTGTTTAAAATCAATTCCTACAGTATGTTTATGATCATAAAATATAAAACAATCTGTAAATGTTTCATTATTATATTTTTTATTAATTATTTTATCATCACTATTATATATCATTCTAGTACCATCATTATTAACATATAATAAGGTTTTTTTTAATTTTATACCGTTTGGTGGATTCATATTAATAATTTGGATTGTTTCAAAAATTTCTTTAATTATTACTTCAGCAGGTTTTGATATAATTAATCCAGCTGTATCTATAATTGCTTGATGATTTTTTAGAGTTTCATATTTTTTAATAAAACTAATAAAATTGTTCTCATCATCAATCTTCTTCTTTTGTTTTATAAATGTATAAATTTCATTTAAAATATTATTATTTCTTGTAATACCATATAATGAAGATATTATAGCACCTTTAACAACATCATCTTCATTAATTTGTGAAAATAAATTTCTTTCTATATCAGGATAATTTGCTTTAAATTTTTGATCTTCTGCTTCATTAATAAAAATATCTTGTAACATTTTTCTAGGTAAATTAATATTTACTGAACCTGAAAAAGCTACTTTTTTATTACAAAAATTATGACTAAATACATCTACCATAGATATATTTGATTGACACATTGATATTTTAAAAAATTTATTGAATATTATTTTTAAATACTCCTTTCTTATTTCTTTATTAAATTTAATTTTTTTCCAATTACTATATTTTTTACATAACTCAATTTTTCCTTCATCATTCAAACCATTATATGCATCTAAGAATTGTATAGACATTATATCTCTATTTATTAATTTTGGATATATTTTTTCACATAATAATTTATTATATTTATATTTTTGAAGAACTTCATTTAAATATACATATATATCAATATCTCTTAATTTATTAATAATAAATGTATATGATGTTAATGCTATTGCTAATTCAAAATCTGAAAATTCACTTCCATTAACTGGTGAATTATTTGCACTATATGGAATAGCAGCAAATAACGGTTTATATTCTTCAGGATTATTAATAATATCACTATATTTTTTATATAATATATTTCCAAATCCAAAATTTTGATTATAATGCATTCCATTTATAATTTTAATTACTTGTTTCATTTTAATTTTAAATTGTTTAACTAGATCTTTTAATGAATCTTCAATAGCTACAAAATATATATCTGTTGCATTATTTATTATTTTATCTATATCTTCTTTATCTTCTGATAAATAATATAATTGCATAATATTATAAATATGTTCTACTAAAAAGTCATGATATTTATGATCTATTGGATTAGTTGGTTTATTTAAATCACTTTTAAATGGATCTATTAAAGAATCAATCTCATCAAATATAAATAAATTTTTATTAGGAAAAATATTAGTTGGTATATTATTAGTTGGTGATTTGATAATAGAATCTAATATATATTCTTTAATTATTTCATCACTAACAATACTTAAAATATTAGATTCTTTAAATAATTCATTATTAATAATATTTTTATTCTTTCTTTCATATGTTGTTATATCTATATTACTAATCAAATCTGATAATTTAGATAAGATATCAAAACTTGTTTGTACTAATTGTTTTGGTAATACTACATATAATGAAGATAAATTGGTACCAGGTGTAAAATATTGATTTAAAATAATTAATGGCGTTATTACTGCAGTTTTTCCTCTACCCATTAAAATTTCATATATTTTATTATTAGTATTTTTATTAAGATCATCTATAATTTTATCTTTATTTATATCTTCACTATCATTAGTATATAACATTTCTTTTTGTTCTGCTCTAATAAAATTAGAATATTGAATTTCAAATATAATATCCTCTATTTTTCTATCTTTCTCTAATTCATAAATAATTTTATAATCTAATGGAGCAATTTCTTTTGCAAAAGAAAAACAATCACATTCTTCACCTTCATTTAATAATTTATTAACTTTATCATAAATTGTAATAAATTTACTTTTAATTAAATTATTATAAAAATAATTACGAAATGTAATGTATATATTTGAAATTAATGGTAATTTATTAAAATTTAATAAAGAATCAAAAACATTATTACTTATATTTAAATCACTAATATCAAAAATATCTTTATTATTGCATAATTTTTCTTTATTACAATTACCTCTAAAATTTGTAATATAATTTTTTAAAGTTTTATTTTCAGGATATTCAAATATTTCTTTTTTATTTTCAGTAAAATCTTTTTTAGATGCAGTTAAATTATCAGATAATCTACATATTTCTACTAATCTTTTCTTATTTATTTCATCTATATTAATATTTAAATCACTAATAGATATTAGATCATTATAAGAATATAAATCTTTTCTTTTAATATATCCTTCCTTAATTTCTTTTGTATTTAATAAAAACAATTTATTATATAAACCAGCTAATGGTGCATCCAAAAATTTTATTAAATTTTTAAATATTTCTAATTCTTCAAATTCACTATCTTTAATATATAATCTATTAATTATTGTTGATAGAGTTTTAGATATTATAAATATTCCTAAATTATTTTTTGATAATATTAAAGAATTTAATAAAGGTAAATATAATGAAGATTCTTCATCAAAATATAAAAATGTTGGATGTAATTTTATTTTATATAATTTATTACTTACTTTATTATATTTATTAAAAAAATCATCACTTTCTAGATTATAATTCCAATATAAATTATTATAACTTTGATTTGATAAATCATCTGCTTTTGGTTTTTCGTTTGGATTTTTTAATATAAAATTATTAATATAACTATTACTAAAAAATATTAACAAATAATATTCATTTTTATCTGATATTATAAAATGATTTACTGCTCCTTTTTTCCATATACCAAATAATGTATTTGTATTTTCTACATTAATATTATCACCATTATTTTCATATTTTTCTTCAACAATATATTCTACTGGTATAGTTAATGATTTATAAGTTTTAGTAATTTCATCGTATTCTAACTGTTCTGCATGATTAGTTAAATATTTAATTATATAAACTCCATTATCTAATTGTAATTTAAAATGAATTTTATCAAAATTAATTAATTCTATATATATATTATTTTTCTCTGTATCAGTCCATATATATATTTTTGAAAAATTCATAATTCTCTGACAAAGATGAATTACTATTTTTTTATCACTAAAAATAGTTGATAAATTACTATCAGAAACTAATAAATATTTTTGTCCATTAATATTTTTAAAAATATTAGTATTAGCACCATTTGTTTCTTTTTGATATTGTGTTAAATAATTAAATTCTTTATTATAATAGTATGTAGTTGGAAGTACTCTATATAATGGATAATCTAAAAAATGTACATCATCTGTTAATTCAGTTCCTTCCAAATTATAATTATCATAATTTTCTATTTTAATAACTGATTTATATAATATTTTTTCCATAAATTGATCAAAAAATATTTTATCATAAGAATAATTATCATCTTTAATCATAAATATAGATGCAATTATCATATTTATTAATTCATTTCTTAAGTTATTATTAATTTCATTATTATCTATTTCTTCAAATAAATTTCTCTTTATTGATGAACTATCTAAAATATAATAATTTTCATATAATTTTTTAAGCTCATTATTTGTATTTAAAATTTCTTTATTATTTAATACATAATATAATGAAAATGGATTTATTAAATCAATCTCTTTATAATCACAATTAAAAATATGAGATATAATATTATTAGGTATATTTAATTTTATATAATCATTTATTTCTTGATCTACTTCATCTCTTCTATGTATCATTAATAAGAAGAATAATTGATCAATTAATATTTTATTTATTAATTTATGATTTTTTAATAAATTTTTTATATTTAATGTTTGTATTAATGATTTTTGAATATGGTAATTTTCATTTTGAGTATTATGTTTATTATATAAATTAAATTTTTGACCATATGAATAAAACTCATGTTCATTTCTCCTATTATAATAATCATTACCAGATATACTATAAAAAGCATTATCTGTATATTTTGTAGGATTATTATAAATAGTAAAATCATTCTCAAATATATCCATTAGATTTGAATATTTACTATTATTACTATTTGAAAAAAATTTAGAACCAGTAATTGGTAATGGTAATTCTAATTTATTATAATTATTACTATTTATTTGGTTAATATTATATAATAATATATTAATGTTATTCATATCATAATTAGTTAATAAAGTAGAATCATATATATTAAATTCACCACTATGTGATTGTTCAATTCCTATATCCCAAGTTGGTTTTATAAAATTAGTAATATCTATTAAATGATTTATAATAATCCATCCTTCTTTATTATTTAAATTATTTTCAAATTCCTCAATATTAAAATCAATATTAAAATATGGTCTAAACATAAAATTTTGAGAAAAAACTTTTTTTAAATTCTGTGGAGTTATAGTTTTTTTTTTAGTATCTTCATTAGTTAATCTTTTTTCTGGTAATATAGGTAAAATAATATTTAATAATCTTAGATTTATCATTGCACTATGTGATATAGATAAATCTTTATCTAAAATTATAGATACGTCTATTTTTTTAATATTTTCAAATATTTTTTTTAATCCTTCTATTCTTGATGGTGTTAATCCTAATTCAATAGTATTTATAGTAAAATATTCTTTAAAAAATTTGAGAGAT
>Ga0214921_10006113_pt1 | contig 16660 bp, 4 predicted proteins | sample LL1505_MetaG_FD_177992 | JGI IMG/M metagenome (GOLD analysis project Ga0214921, IMG submission 177992) | Freshwater microbial communities from Lake Lanier, Atlanta, Georgia, United States - LL-1505 | ecosystem: Environmental > Aquatic > Freshwater > Lake | place: USA: Georgia | collected 2015-05-28
TAATCCTGATATTACGTCTATAAAAGATTTTAATAAAATATTAACTGAAAAATTATCATTAGAACGCTTTATATCATTAGAAAATGGTAAAATATTAAAAATATTTGTGAATTCACAGTTTAGTATTTTTGAAAAGGCTAATTTCCAGGAGTTTACAGAGTGGTTTATTGAAAATAAAAAATATGCATTTAAATTTAATTTAGGAAAAGTATATCGATCCTTATTAAATAAACCTGCAGTATTTAGTAAAAATATAAGACACTATCCTGACATAATACGTGAATTTATGATTTATAATGGTTATAAACATTATATTGCATACATAAATGATACGAGTCAGATTAAAGACCATCGTATTTTAATTGATTTAATCAACTGTGAAAAGGAGTATATTAATATTCGAAAGAATAATATTGTGATTATCAGTATTCAACAGAATAAATTAATATTACAGTGTCCATTTAATCGCAATAGTAGTGAATCATATAATCGTAATAATCCTTTTAATTTTATTATATGGAATGGTAAATATTATGAAATTATGACCAAAGTAAAATATAATAAAGAATATGGTATAGATACTCGATATAATTTCTATTATAAAAATACAGATTTGGAGATTAAGAAACTAATAGATTTTGCATGTGATAATTGTTTAAATGATGAGACAAACCCAGATAAACAGATTACGGATATAGAAATTGCTACAGGACTTAAATCTAAATCCTTAGTTTTAGATTATGGATTTAAGGCAAAAGGAGTATTATTGAATAAGAATGTATATGTGCCTTTTGTAAAAGCATTTTCGATATTTAATTTAGTGCGAAAACGATTTATATATTATAGTGATTTGATAAATTATAAATGTAAAATAGACATCAAGCCAATGTATACCAAATTAGCTAAATTAAACACCTTTTATAAAGTTAAATCTGCTAAAGCCAGTCATTTATTATTAGAGAACAACTTAATCATACCAATTGATCTTAAAAAAGAAACGATTGAATATACTGTATTTGAGGATGATTTAGAGATATTTATTGGGCATGAGAAAGAAGATGAGCGTACAAATATAATTAAGGTGATAAATGAGAATAAGAAGTTATTTTCAGTCTTTTTGAATTCAATTATTACGTATATAAATTCGAATGAGGTAATATTAAATGAGATACATTTTTTAACGGATTTTAAGAATCCATTTCCTATGAATTTCAAACGTAAGAAACTAGCTGGTATTATGGAACAAATCGTCAATAATATATTAATTGTGCCGAATTCACAAGAGGCACAAGACTTAATTGATAATTCCAAGGATGCATTAATACCTTGTCCAGATGCATTATGGGACAAATGTTTAATGGGGATGCCAAAAGAAAAGCTGAATGAATTTGTGATTAAGATATCGGAACAGATATTAATAAATCATGGATTTTATTTTGAAAATCGTATTAAAACATTCAAGCATGGTGAATCTGAGTTTTTATTTGAGCATCATGATATTATAGTGGGTAAACATAAGGATTATATTAAACAAATCCAGGATCCATTTAAGCTATTAAATGAGCGTTTAGATGAAGAATTTGCGGATTATATCTTTAAGCCACAACAGGAAAAACCAGATTATATTGCAAATTTTATTGGTAAGGCGGAGTTTAAAAACAATTATGATAAGTTTAAGAATGTGGTAAGGCATTCGTTTGTGGTGGATGTGGAGTCAAAATATACGAATATGTATATATATCAGTTATTTGAGTGTTTATATAAAGCGCTGAATGAAAAGAATACACGTGAAATAGATGCACTTTATTTAAAAAATATGACAAGAACATATATGATTAATGATTATGAGACGGAGTCAATATCGGAGATGATTCAGAGTAAGACGTTTGATCATTTATGGCGGGAATATAAAAAGAAAAATAAAGAAGAATATATAGCAGCTGTAAAACCACCAATTGGTATATGTGAGACTTTCTTTGGTAGTGCACAATATTATCCATCTATTTATGAATTGCGAATATTATCGGAATTTATAGGTATTAATGTGATTATTTTTAGTAGAATGAGTAAGAATAATGAGAGTGGTTTAGAGTTTATTAATAATCAATCAGCAAATTATATATTGATGTATCATAAATATGATAGTAAATTAGTGAGAGATATATATGAGCTAATTGTCATAGATGAGAATAAGAGAAAAACGATTTTAAATAAATTAGATATTAAAGAACTTTTGAATTTAATAAAATTGAAAGATATATATGTGGAGATAGATGTTCCTGTGGAGGATGTATAGCTGCAGAAAACCCAGGTTTTCCGCACCTTTCCTTTTGCTAGAAGTTCCTTAAGTGCTAGAAGTTCCTTAAACCCTATTGTATTATTCTAGTTTTTTTTCACATAACTTTTTTCGCTAGCGCTCGGCTTTGCCAGGAAAATCAAAATAGAAAAATTTCTAAAGTCTTTTAAAATTTTAAAAACATTTTTACATAAAAGAATCTTTAGGAGGATCTTTATATTGCATGTAATGTTTTATAATTTTATTTTATAACTTTTTCAAAATGAATTTAGAAAATCTTAAAAGTCATAGAAAAAAAAACATGGCAATAATACAGTAAAAATCTTTAGGAGGATCTTCAACTCCTTAAGTGCTAGAAGTCTTTAAGTGCTAGAAGTTCCTTAAGTGCTAGAAGTCCTTATTACCCAAAGCAAAAATCCCTAAAACAAAAATAAGTACTGATAATTCATCAGAAGCTATAAAATTAAATCTAAAATGGTCAGATGGCACTCCACGAAAAATCTCATTGGATATATAAACTCTCAACTTTTATTAAACTAAAGCATCAAATTCTCTAAGCAATCTTTTTCGACACAAAGCATATTCCGGATTATTAATCGATTGAAACCATTGCCACCATATTCGCTTTGCCATAATATATTTGCGTATAATTTCTTCATCTTTTTCGGAATAGTTATTGGAAAATAATTTATGATTAGCAACATCCCAATTCCATGGCATCTCTATATTATTTCCAATAATATCATAAGTTATATTTGGATGAGTGCTTAAATGAGACCAAGCCCATGGTTTATCTAAATTATTTTTTACATTATCCCACGTAATATTAGGATTACAACTTAGATTTGTCCAACTCCACGGTTTATCTATGTTCGCTTGAATAAGATCCCAAGTAATATTAGGATGTTTACTTAAATATGTAAAATCCCATGGTTTATCTATATTTGCTTGAACAATATCCGAAGTTATAATAGGACGTCTACTCAACATTTCCCAATTCCATGGTTTGTCGATATTATTTCGAATAATATCCAAAGTAATTTGAGGATGTGTACTTAAATCCTGCCAATCCCATGGTAGTTGGAGATTAGCTTGAATAATATCCCATGTAATATTCGGATTCCAGTTTATATGTGTCCAATTCCAAGGTAAATTTAGATTATTTTGAATCATTTTCCAAGTAATATGGGGGTGTAAACTTAATGTATCCCAGTTCCATGGTTTATCGAGGTTATTACAAATAAATTCTAAATGAATATGTGATTTTAAGCTTAGACTAACATAATTCCAATTTTTATTTGGATGATCTATAATAAACGTCCATGGTATATTTGTATTTTGACTCAACTTATTCCAGTTCCATGGTTTATCTAGATTTGCTTGAATAATATGAAAGGGCAAATTTTTTTGAGCGGATAAGTATTCAAAATCCCATTTATTTATTAATTGGGCAAAATCATTATGTAATAGCTCTTTTTTATAGAAAGTGATAAATGGTTTCATTTTAAATAAATAAAAATAAATTATTAATCAAATTTTTATAAACAAAGCTAATCTGAAGTGTCTTAATCCTCTACCCAGTACAATCAAATTTTTAAAAATTTAATGTTATTTTTTTAAAATTTTTAAACTAAAGCATCAAATTCTCTAAGCAATCTTTTCCGGCACAAAGCATATTCCGGATTATTGATCGACTGAAACCATTGCCGCCATATCCGCTTTGCCATTATATATTTCCGTATAATCTCTTCATCTTTTTCGAATTGGGAATGTTTATTATAAATTAATTTGGTATAAACAGATCTTAAATCCCATGGTAGTTCTAGATTTTGTAGAATCACATTAATATCCATACGCTCTGTTATATTATACCAACTCCATGGTTTGTCCATATTATTTTTAATATTGTCCAACGTAATATTCGAATTATTACTAAGGAAATGCCAAGCCCATGGTTTATCCATATTTGCTTGAATAAATTCCCATGTAATTATTTTGTGTCGCATAGATAACCATTCCCAATTCCATGGTTTATCCATATTTGTTTGAATAATATCAAGCGTAATATTAGTATTTCGACTCATCTCACTAAAATTCCAAGGCAATTCTGGATTTTCCTGAACCATATCCCAAGTAATTATAGAATTTCCACTCAATGCCGACCATATCCAAGGTTTGTCTAGAGTGTCTTTTATTAATTGAAACGAAATATTAGGCATATAACTCAGTGTTTGGTAATTCCAATTTTTTTGCGGATGATCTCTAATGAATTCCCACGGTATATTCAAATTTCCACTAAGCGCATCCCAATTCCATGGTTTATCTAAATTTGCTAGGATAATATGAAACGGTAATCTTCCAAGATTAGATAAATATCCAAAATCTAATTTATTAAATTGACCAAGAATATCAAATTTATCATGTAAATATTTTGCTTTATACTTTTCCATAAATTGTTGCATTTTATTATTTATTTAAATAGTCTTTAAATACAGAAATCCAAAAAACCATATAACTATTAGACAATAATTTAATTAATAACAAATAACCAAAAATCAAAATGGACGCAAATATCAAAGAAATGATCAAATTCCAGATGATTAGTAAACTAGGTGCACCAACTAATGGAGGCCAGACTGATTTTAAGTCTATGATCATACAGTTTCTAATGTTTATACTGATGTCATTAATTGATGATATAACAAAAGCAGTAAGTAAATTTTCATCTGATGCTAAAATATTTATATCTACTTTTTTCAGAAAAAAAATAGAACAAAATATTGTAATCAAAACAACTCCAAAATTACTAGCAGACACCTCGATTACTTTAAATACTCGTCATGATATCTCTATTATTACGATGAAACGAGTATTTAAAACTGAATCAGATTCCAATAATTCTACAAATAATTCTGCCTTAAATGATGAATCTAATAGCATTGTAGATGCATTAATTGCTTCAGTCTCGAAATTAGAAAATATACCAAATCTTAGTCTTATTAATAATGGACAATTGATGATGACTTATAAAGACAAGCCTATACAAATTACGAATCATATTTTTCTCAAGATTGATTCACTTGATATTGGACCAAGTGGTGCTATCAATTCTATTAAATTATCTTTACTTTCAAATACATTATCCTCTGCAGAATTAGCTATTTATGTTAAAAATATATATGCAAATTATCAACAAGAAATTAAAAATTCTTTAGGCAATAAAATCTACTATTTTGATCAGAAAAGCTCTACTTCAACTGCACCACCTATGCCACCTCCGAATTCAGATGAAGCAGCTATAGAAAATTATAAAAGAATGCGTATTAGTACTGCACCCAAACAGTTATCTTTTACGATGACACCATTTTATTCAAATAAGAAATTTTCCAATATTTATGGTGAAGAAGTTAGACATATCGAGAAACGTATTGACTTTTTTATGAATAATAGAGATTGGTATGATGAACGAGGTATTCCTTATCAAATTGGTCTATTACTAAGTGGTATACCAGGAGCAGGTAAAACATCTATTATTAGAGCTCTAGCAAATTTAACAAAGCGACATATAGTGAATGTGAATTTTGCGAATATTACTACAGCAAGTCAATTAAAGAATTTATTTTATTCAGATAAACTTCAGGTCTATAAAGATTCATCCACATCCGATACTCAATCTTATTTTATACCGACTGATCAACGTATATATGTATTAGAAGAATTGGATGCGATTGGTGATATCGTAAAACAAAGAACACAAGATAATATGGATAAACCACAAAATACAATTAATGATGAACTTACTCTTATGGAAATTTTAACAGTGTTAGATGGTACGATGGAAATTCCAGGTAGAATTGTAATTATGACATCAAATCATCCAGAAGTTTTAGATAAGGCTCTTATTCGTCCAGGAAGAATTGATATACAAACATATTTTGGATATTCCCGAAGAGAATTGGTAGCTGAAATGTTTAAAGCTTATTTTAATAGACAGTTTCCTCCGGAATTAATCTATAAAATACCAGATAAAATGTTATCACCAGCTGAAGTTGGTCAAATCTTATTCAAGCATTTTGATGATATTAATATTGATAATATAATCGAAGATTTTATAGAGACTGCCAAGAAATTAGGTAGAGATCATAGTGAAATAAAAGTATTAAACGTAATAGAACAGAATCAATTCGCCGAGGATAAGCCGCCAGAGTTATTAGATCCTGCAGTTCCTGAAGCGCCGTCAGTACAACCAGTACCAGAACCAAATAATACAAATGATTTTACACCTTTAGATCGTAAGTTAAAAGCATTACATATAGATTCTTTATTTAGACCAGCTGCTGTAAAACTCCAATTAACGAGTCATCAAATTGCCGAATTATATGAAGCATATTTCGAAAGATCTTTTTCGAAGGAATTAATATGTAAAATACCTAATCAAAAGTTATCATCTACTGAAATAGGTAAAGTATTTGTGAAACATTTTTTGGATCCGAATATGCAAAATATAATTGATGATTTAAATAAGCTATGCGAAGATAACATAATACCTCATAGTTTAGATCAGTATGATAATAAGATAAAAATAATAGACACCAAAAATCCTATGGTTAAACAAAGTGATGACATCGATGACATCAAAGAACCTGAATTAAAAGATTCTCAAAATCCCAAGGTTAAAGAAAAATCAGATGTGTATCCGCTTTATAAAGAAGGTGAACAAACCGTTGCCTGTAGATTAGGTTTAAAAGCAGATTATGGACCGAGTGATCTTAAGTATAAAAATGAAGCAGGTTTTTTTTATCCGCTTTATCTAGAGGATGAACAGAATGGTTCGTCTGGATTTGATAAAAATAAAATAGATTTTGTTGAAACGACTACCACAAATAATTTACTTAAAATATCTGGGCATGATGAAACTGGTTACATTAATCAAATTACAAATAAAACTAAAAAAATTAATATTAATCAAATTAAACCCTTTAATATGACGTCTGATAATATTTATGAAGAAATTACACCATTGTAATCATAATCTTAATCTTAATATGTTATGTTAAACCACTTTTATAACTCATAAACTAAGTCATATACACATCATAATATCTATGTTTATAAACATAATATAGATTATTTACAATAATGGCAGCTAATACCACATAAATACCTGTTTTAGCAACTTTATTTTTTATATATATCTCTGCATTTCGATAAACAATAAATGCAAAAATAATATGTGTATAAACTCCTAAAAATGTCCATACACCATCTTTATATTTATCACCCACTAACTTATCAATATATGGCTGACTACTTACATTACTTCCCAATAAATATTCGCTATCTAATTGTTTCTTTTCTATATAACTAAAAATACATTCAGTTTTAAAAAACGCCCAAGAAATAAACATAATCAATACAAATCCTAGATATATATAATCATATTTCATATCAAATAAAAGCACATATATGATTAAAAACAGTAATGTATTTAAATGTATCCAACGTATTAGCCATAATATTATTCGATTACCCGGTACTATTTCTCCAGGTGTTCTTATGTATAAAATCAATGTTAAAATTGTAGCAATTAAAATATTTAAAATAATGCCATGTGCATTTAAATATATAGACATCTCTAACCTACTTTAATAGATACACATATATAATTGTTATCTATATTTAAAACTTTTCCTATTGCTGACTTATATTCATTAAATGAAATCCTAAAATCACTGACTGAATACACTGCAATACTATCCATAGGACCCAGCGTTGGTATTATATAATCTCCTGGATTAGGCATTGCTGCTCCATTTAATACACTTTTATTTAATCTAATTCGACCTGTACTAGCAATTCTATTATTCTGACTTATTATATTAAACATTGTAGCTTCACTATATTTATTTGTTAAGTTGCCATTTCTATTTATACCTGCAATCGTAAAATTTTCAAATACAACGCCATTATCAACAGGATAGGTCAATTCAATATATTCTTTACCAATACTCTCTTGTTTATTATTTAAATCCTTAATTGCATTTATTATAATAGGTATAAACTCACTATAATTAAGTTGATAAGGTCGCACTTGATTATACACCAACTCCGGGAATAATTGATCTACTTGATCTGCTAAAACACCATAATATTCATGATATTTATCTGGATCACTATCTGGCAAGCCAGCTTGTGTCTTCCATTTATATTTTATAGGAGTTACTTGTAAAAGATTCGATAATCCATAAGTTAAAGTCGTATAATCTTTAGTTAATGAATCCGATGTTTGTATAGTGCCATTTACTGCATACATTGTTTTCCACTGCAAACTAGATGTGCCTAAATCTAATTGATTAGCTGTCCATGGTCTTAATGAACTATTTGCACTATCTAATAATATTGCTTTACCAATAGATTGTAATACTAATTCAGCACCTGAATAAATTGCCATCCGACCAGTAGATCCCACCGTAGGATTCGTATTATTCGTAGTATTAAGTGCCGTCACTGGTGCCCCAGTTAGATCGATCGTAAATTGAGGTGTAGTATTATTACTAAAACCAAAGTAACCATTACTTCCACACAATATAGAATTATTTATTATTAAAGATTGACTACATTTTATAACACCATTTACATCTAAAGGATATAAAGCATTGCTATTTTGAATACCTACATAATTATTACTATTAATACAAATTCCAGAACGCAGACCTACATTTGAACATTGTAGAATTATTTTTCCTCCAAGATGATTCATTACATAATCACCTGCTTTAGCATCTGTACTAAACGTATTATCTACTGAAGCAATACCTTGCCATAAAGCAGCAAGAGTATTTTGAATTTTAAAATATGGAGAAGTACTATTACTAATCGTAAAAGACTGTCCAGTGATCAATGTTGTACCATTTATGTGAAACATATCTGCAGGACTATTTGTATTAAATCCAAATTTACCATCTCCTGTCATTGTTACTATAGTATTACTAGTATTACCTGCTACAAATTTAAAATAATTCATAGCATCATAGCTAGGTATGCTAAATGTTGAATTACTATTTAAAGGCTGATATCCCATAATATTAGAAGAAGCATATAACACATTTAAAGGAGTTGCTGGATTACCTGAACTTAAACGTAACCCATTCATATATAATCCATTGTAAAAGTATATATTACTCGTATTATTACTAGCTCCAGGAATATTATAAACTTGCTGTGTTATATTAGTCATTACTCCTGTAGAACTCTTTGATATCTGAATACCCTTTAATAATAATCCAGTATTCATTGTAATATTTCCATTAATTGTTAAAGCTGCATCCGATCTAGCTGGTGTACCAATACCAATATTTGAATTAATATATACGCCCACATTATTAGATGTCCATGGGTTCACTGTAACTAAATTTGAATTAACATACATATTTCCAGTTACATTCAAAATACCATCAATATAACCATTCCCGAACACCTGAAGTGCATTTGATGAATTTGCAGGAGGTGTAATACCTATACCTACATTGCATCCAGTATATATACTATTATTTGAAGTATACCATGGTAGTGTTAATTTACTATTTTGATATATAGAACCATCGTAGTTAAGATTACCATTAATATCTACTGTATAATTTGCATTTGACTTATTAATTCCTAAATTAGAAGAACGCGTATAAAATATTATCGCATTACTTAAACTCATAGGACCATTTACATTCAACTTATAATTTGAAGACGCAGGTACACCAATTCCTATATTAGAAGTTACATAAATTCCATAGAAATTACATGACCATCTGCTATTCTGAAATGTAGAACCATTTTGATATATATTACCATCAAAATTTATATCCCCAGAAACATCTAATGCAAACCTTGCATTCAATTTATTTATACCTAAATTTGACTGATTTGCATATAACTTAACATATGTATTATTCAAATCGTTACCACCATTTAAAGAAATAGATGGACCATTTAATGTCAATGTATCCGTAATATTAGATGTATTAATACCTAATGAATTTCCAGCAGTGAATAAACCAACTGATCCCGTTAAATTGCTAATTCCTATATTTCCATTTACATTTAATGCATAGCCTATCTTATTCAATCCACCAATTCCAATATTTGATAGTACATAAATACCATTCGCATTGCTCTGCCAGCGACTAGTTTCATAAGGATTGCCATTTTGATATAATTGGCCAGATACATTCAGATTACCTAATACATCTAAAGGATAATTTGGATTTGCCAAGCCAATACCAACATTACTATTTTCGACATATATACCTGAAATACATGAAACTGGCACATTTAAAGAATTCAATACTGATAACGATCCATTCGATGATTTAAAGATAAAGACATTACTATCTATTGGTTCTCCTCCAACTATACCGATTTGTAATTCACCAATAATTATTTTTTTAAGAACAGAAGTATTGCTATTTATAAATGAAATACTATCATCCGATACTATATGTTTTATAATCGTATTCGACAAACTAATAACATTCGTATATACATTTTTAAAATATTTCCCAACAGACCCCATTGTAAACTCATTATTCGAATCTGGCATCATATTACCATGTACTGATATATCACCAATTACATGCAAAGCAGAGCCAGGATTAGATGTACCAATTCCCACATATCCAGTATTTGGATAATATATATTATTATTGGCAGTTACCCATTGACTACTTACATAGGGTGAGCCTCCCTGATAAAATTGTCCAGATATGTTTATATCACCGCCCACATCTAATTTAAATGCAGGATTAGTTACACCAATTCCTAAATTTGTATTGCTAGCATATATTAATGTTTTACCATAGTTGCTAAAAGACATAGAACCACCTCCAATACTTAAAGACTCTGTTATAGCAGAAATAGAACTCATATTAATACCTAATCCGGCGTTACTTGTAGAAATTATTACTTTACCATAATTACTTAATGACATATTTCCGCCAATACTAAAACTCTCATCTAAATTACTTGTTAAAATACCGACTTTATTCATGTAGTATAGCAAATTACTATTATTACTATTAGCTAGCCAACGTGAAAAAGGAACCAATAACCCATTTTGATACATATTTCCAGTATAATTAATATCGCCACTAACATCTAATTTTGCACTCGGATTACTCTTACCAATTCCGATATTGCAATTATTCGTATAAATAATCGCAGTACCATTACTATTTAATAATCCTAAGGATCCTGCAATAGTAACTGTAGCAGAATTGGAATTCATATTCGAAGTGCCCATACCAATTTTGCCATTATTTGCCACATAAAGTAAAGACCCGTAATCTGTATTTACACATTCGAATGCAGCTACATTATAATAATTTGAATAAGCTGCAGTCCCAGAAAGCAAATTAATTCTAGATCCTGTATTAATTTGAATACCCTTTCCTGATCCCATCGAAATAGATGTCATCACACCATTATTTTTTAAAGTAGCACCCCAATCTTCATAATTACTAGATCCACCTATTAATTTATTACAAAATGTAATATTACAGTTGAATAAAGCATCACCAGATACATGTAAAGGAGCTAAAGGGCTAAAGTTATTAGAACCTATAGCTAAATTCCTAAGAATCATTACATTCTGTTCAAACAATGCATTGCCGCCAGAAACTTCGAATCGCTCTATAGGATTACTAGTACCGATTCCTACATTTCCTAATCCATTAATGCGCATAACTTCATTGCTAGTATCATTTGTTAAAAAACGGAATTTATAATTCGCATTATTACCCTCAATACTTAATGCAGTTCCTGTACTTTCATTAATATAACCTTTAATATTACTTAATACTCCGCCACCCGTCCATTCTCCACCAATAGGATAAGGTGGAACATTTACATTTGAGGCGTTAGTTGCTATAATTTTCAAGCCAGATAGAATCGAAAATCCAGCAACATGTAAAGCAGCAGCTGGTTCAGTTGTATTTATACCAAGACGGTCAAATACAACAACATTCGTATCATTTGTAGAAAAAGCTGTTGCAGTTTTAGCATATAATTTTATTCCTAGCAAACCTATAACAGATGTTGCTGTTTGTGTAAATATCCAGCGATAATAATGATAAGACTTATTATTCTGTGTATTATTTGGCAAATAAGTTATAACAGGATCGAATGTCCATGAATAATGTGTTTCAGGATTATTACCTATATTAAACCATCTTAATTCATCATCTGAACCAACTAATTTCCATGCAGTAGGTACATAAGATGAATTATAGGCTAAAAATTCATAGTATACTAATACAATTGGGCATGGTAGTTTAATTTGCACCCATTCTCCATATATAAATGTTCCATCTACAATACTTGTTAATGCAATACTGGGACTTGTAACTGTTCCTGCCCAATATGTAGCAGGATTTGTATCAAATAATTTATATGCATCTGCAGAATTTAATGACGAAGATATTTCATAAGTTCCATTTCCATAATTAGTATTTTTAAGTCCATATATTGGACTAATAATGGGAGCCGGTGGATAAATAAATGTTGTAGAACTAAATCCAGCATCTGATTTAATCTCTAAATTGCCTTGGTAACCCTCTGTAAATTTAACATTGCCTTTTACAAATAATTTAGCGCTACTTTTATAATATGAAATTTCTTGATTAAATTCATCATCTGAAATAGCAGTTGACCATACTTTAAGAGCGGATATATAGAAATTTGAAGGAGGATATCTAGCACCTCCAATATATGATCGAAAAAACACAGTAGATAAATGATATGCACTTATATTTGTGTCATAATTCATAAGGATTTCATCTCTATATAATTCAACTAAATTTGGCTGATATCTTACTGAATAAACATGCCATTCTTCAAAGATGATATCCATAGAAATAGAATATGTATCAAATCTAAAATATAGTTTATTATCTGATGAATCACATTCAAATCGAATCGGTTCTCCATGATAATGGCTTAAAGCAAATAAACATGGGGAAGAACCTGTAAGAATTTTAGCTTTTATCAACAATGTAAATCCAGTACTAGTAATATGTGTTAATCCTGCATCCATATAACAATCTGAATCAATATAAACATTTGGACTAGGTTCACTATAAAATATAGGTTTTTTAATAGCAGATGGTTTTGTAGAAAAATTTCCCCATTCAGTAAATACAGAACCAGATGTATAATCTGCTAATAAATCATTGGCATCACATTTAAATAATGGATCAATGCCTTCATTTCCTACGATAATATTTCGATTTACATATAAATCTCCTCTGACTAAAAGTTCAGATGTATTTCCTACTGGATTTGTATATACACTACCATATAAGGAAAAATTGACTAATTCTATAGATTTTGTGCTTAACGTATTTTTAAGTCTAATAGCAACAAGTCGATAATATGAGTAAGATATATTTATATTTTTCGTATAAAAGCTCTTTTCACTTGAAGCAGTCCATGAATTATTATATATATAGTATACAGAGTTCCATGTGGTTCCATCTGATGATCCAGCTATATAAAACTCAATAGGAGCTGTTGATAAATTAGTGCTAGGTGCAAGTTTAAAATAATTTAATTTAATTGCACTTGGCAATTGAATTTGAACCCATTCTCCTGACCTCACTGAACCATCTATTATAGTTGAATGCGAACCTTGATAATTTCCATTATTATTATATAATTCAGAACCAACCCATTTATCTGTATATGTTTTTGTAAATACACGAAATCCTTCATATCCGACATCTTGATAAGAACTTTGATCAACAATATATATATCATTATTTATATTATTACTAAATCCAGCTAATGCAGAAGATGGAGTTTCAAATATATTTAGTTTCAAAGTATCATCATATTTTCCTACAAATAATTTCGAAGATATAGATACGTCACCTTCGACACTAAGAGCATCTTTAGGTACAGATGTATTTATACCTATATTCGTTCCATCTACTATAAATGTACTAGCATCACCGTATAAAGCAAATTTACCAATGGATATATAATCTGGCGCAGCAGAATTGTTTTTATAGATTTCTAATTTAAAGAATTTACAGGAATCTATACTTTTAATTAAAAACTGATTTAAAGCAGTAAATATTTGCCCATCTTGTTGATCTAAAGTAATCCATGTAACACCATTTAAACTTCCATAAAATGTCCATTTATAGGGAGCTTGTTGATTTTGTCCATCAATCGGAGATATGGTATAACTATACATTTTAATTGGAGCAGGTAATTCTATATATAAAGTTGCAGGGATTTCTGCATCATGTACTCTATTGTAGATGTTATTTCCAACAGTTGTCCATCCGATTTCATTATTATTAAAAGCAAAAGTCACAGGGGAATCCCATTCAATATTTTCATTATTCGTCCATACTTTATATATACCAGTTCCATAATAAGTATTTTCAATGCATTTTTCATATAATTGTCCTCCATTACGTTTTCCAACAGTATTCCAACCAGCTGCGTCATTATAAAAATCGGCAGGAGGATATTGATTACCATTTGTTTTAATTTGAAAGTTTTTATGTCCAGAATACATTAATTTTTTATTAAGATAGTCCAAGTCTTCTCCAACAATTGTTTTATCAAATAGATAAAATGAAGATAAATCTATATTGGCATTGCCTAGAATTGTATTTTCAGTAAAATTCATATATGCATCTGCGTCAACTAAACTATGTGTATAAATATTAATATTATCTTTATAAATATTCAGTATATTTGAAGCAGTTTGTATAGTAAACAATGTCCATCTATTTTGCATAATAGCATTAGTATTAGCAGTCGTATTAAATATATCCGCGTTTAATATTAATTGAAGTTCACTAGTTAATCCATATCGACCAAGTTGAAATATATTCGTATTATTGGAAAATGAAAATATGATTTCATTGGATTGAGGTATTTTATTAAATCTTGCCATAACAGTAGCAGTAAATCCATTTGATGTAGAACTTATTACATAATTGCTTTGACTTATAAAATAAGAATCATTATATGAACATTGTATATAATTTTCATTTGTCTTGTATAATTTGGGTGAATTATAAGCTGTAAAATCTCCCCAGTTATATAAGATGGATTGATTTATATTATTTAAATTATTATAGTTATTTATACCGATAACAATATTATCCCATACAAATGTACTATATTCAGATGGATTTATTTCCATATCACCTATTATTTGCAATGATGCTTCAGGATTACTTAAGCCTATGCCGACATTCATTTCAGAGACAAACATATTGTTAAACCTTATATATTGTGATAAATTTGCATCACCAGGTGTATAGCTTTTCATCTGTAAACCATTACTTGATGCATAAATTCGATATACATTACTATTTAATCCATCTGCTGCATTACCAATAATTAAATCATTGGCAATAAGTCTACCAGGTTCATTACCAGTACTAGCATCGAGTATGGCGATTGCATTGACATTACCATCATCTATTGCAGCAATTTTCATATTATTTACATCAATTGATTCTCCAACCCATACATTATGGAATCTATTTTGTAATCCACCTAAATTATATAGATTATTTGTCACAGGTATAATATTTCCTAATAGATTTATATTACTTCGGAATGTACTTTCACCAGATACATCCAAAATATCCTGAGGATTGCTTGTACCTATTCCTATATAACCATTGCTATTAATAACCATCGCAATTCTCCAAGCTTCATCTATATTATCGCTGATAGCTGCATAATCAATACTTTGAAAACGCAATTGACTATTGGTTTTAATAATTTGAAAATTACCTTTATCAGATGAACTAATATAATGATAACCATTCCAATAACTATCAAAGTTAAGTGAAATATTATCAAAATCAGAATTATATATTTGAAAGCTAGGATTGCTCTGATCTATGAAATAACAACCTATATTTGGTCCAAACATACTATTTGAAGGTCCCATTAAAGTTAATCGATGTGTAACATCCATATTACTATTTGTCCCTAGACCTATCATGCTATTTGAACTGATCATAAGTGCATTTTTCCAGTTTATCTGATTACCCGCCACTATATTACATGCTGTCATAATACTAAAACTGCTATTTTGTTTAGTGACCATGAAATTACCACTAGTAGAGCTACTTATCCAATAATTATTCTCTGCACTCCACGTCCCATCATATACTTGTGAGATATCATCATGTGTCCAATTACGTTGTTCAAAAACTGGATAAACAGTATCAGCATCTGTATAATAAGCTATATGAGGTCCATTTGAAGATGAATCAGTACCCATGACAGTTAATCGATGAGTTGTATTACTAGTTCCGAATCCAATAAGACTATTGG
>Ga0214921_10006114_pt1 | contig 16660 bp, 17 predicted proteins | sample LL1505_MetaG_FD_177992 | JGI IMG/M metagenome (GOLD analysis project Ga0214921, IMG submission 177992) | Freshwater microbial communities from Lake Lanier, Atlanta, Georgia, United States - LL-1505 | ecosystem: Environmental > Aquatic > Freshwater > Lake | place: USA: Georgia | collected...
ACTGTCTCGAAAACAGTTGTGGTGTCAAAGCCACCGAGGGTTCAAATCCCTCTCCTTCCTCCAGTACGACCCAGCTTCGGCTGGGTCGTACTTGCGTGTTTGGAGTCGTTGCTTGCGTAATAATGCTTAGATGCAAATCATTCTTCGTCATCAACCCGCTTACTCCGTTGCACGCGTGCAACTTGAACCAAATGAAGCACTTCAACTTGAGGCTGGCGCCATGGTTGCTATGTCTTCGGGAGTGGAACTCACCTCAAAAATGGAGGGTGGATTTCTCAAATCATTATCACGCAGCGTTCTGGGTGGCGATTCGTTCTTCATCTCCACCGTTACTGCTGGTGCGAATGGTGGATGGGTAGATCTTGCGCCCGGATTGCCAGGTGACATCATCACGTTGCCATCAACATCTGCAGAGCCATGGATGCTTACACGTAGTTCCTGGTTGGCAACCACAGTGGGCGTCACGCTCGATGCAAAGTGGGGTGGCTTTAAGAACTTGTTCGGAGGCGAAGGTGGGTTCTTGGTGTATGCACAAGGTGATGGAAACATTTTGTTGAACTGTTATGGAGCACTTGATATTTACGATCTTGCAGCCGGTGAAACTCTGGTACTTGATTCTGGGCATTTAGTTGCAATGAGTTCAAGTGTGAACTTACAACTGAAAAAGGTTGCATCTGGGTGGATGAATACCATCAAGTCTGGTGAAGGTTTCGTTTTTGAAATTAGTGGACCAGGTCGTGTGTATGCGCAAACTCGTAACCCAACATGGTTCCGTCAATTTGCACCCGCAGCACACAGCCACGGTGGTCGCTAGTTAACAAGCCTTTTCGGCAAAATCAACTTTGGTAGTGATGAGGTAGTTGTCGACTGCTGAGACAACACAATTGTTTTCGCCATAACCCGTGTGACGGTTTGCTTCAACAATGATTAATCGTCCGTCCTCTAACTCTGTTGCCATTTTTCGCGAACTTGCTAGAGGTGTAGCGGCATCACCAGTTGTGCCCACTACAACAATCGGGCCTGCACCAATACCGCTAATGCGAATACGCGGGTCTGGTTTAGCAGGCCAAAATACGCATCCGTATCCGCTTGCAAAACTGGTCCACAATCGGGGAGCGGCAGTCTTGAACTTTGGCACCCATGAATCGGTTTCTTCAATTGTTTGTGGACCTGGATCATCTAAACAAAGGATTGCATTGAAAGCTTCGAGTTCATTTCCCCACGTGCCATCTTCATTGCGCTGAAAGTAATCGTCGTACATTTGCAACAACCCTGCGCCATCTCCCCGTTGCGCGTCATTGAGCGCCGTGCTCAACGATTCCCAAAGACTTGACGAATACATGGCTTGCGTTACACCAGTGAGTGCAACAGACAAATTCACTACCGTGCGGTTCTTTGAGACCAACAGTGGCTTGTTGTCTATAGATGTCATGAGCGCGTCGAACGCTTCCTCTGCTTTGCCGCCATTATGGAAGGCGCACAGTTTGTCGGCAGAGCACTCTTCAAGATATTTCGTTAGCTCGTCTTCAAAGCCTTTTGCTTGTTGCAGTCCGCCTTCCATATAGCTAGAGGTGGGGTCTGAGGCTCCGTCTAGTACCGCTGCGCGAACTGTGGTGGGGAACATTGTTGCCCACGTCGCTCCGAGTTCACTTCCATATGAAAAACCGAAGTACGTAATCTTGTCTTCACCCAATGCTGCACGAATAGCGTCCATGTCTCGTGCCGTGGAGTTAGTGGAAACATACGCAAGCATTTCTCCACTCTTTTCTTTGCACGCAGCAGAAAAATTCTTAGTGCTGTTCACGAGCTCTTCGCGCTGTGCGTCTGTTTCTGGCGTGGGATCAACGGCGAAGTATTTGTCGTAGTTGTCGACACAATCAACAGCCGGAGTGGAGTCTCCGGTACCGCGAGGGTCCCAGCCAACTACATCGAACACATCCGTTAGATCTGAACTGAGGTAGCCACTTGCATTTTTGGCAATGGTGGTGCCACCAAACCCAGGACCTCCGGGATTCACGAGCAAACTGCCGATGCGCTTTGTGCGAAATGTGGCGGGACGCTTCACCAACTTGAGCGAGAAAGAACCCTTCGACGGCTCGGAATAGTCATATGGAACCTTTAACCGTGAGCATTTCAAGCCATCACCGTCTTTTATTGGGCAATCAGCCCACTTGATTGTGCCTCCAACGGCGGGCTGGACCATGGTGCCGACTGGGCTTGTGGAATCAGATGTACCGGAACCGGTGCCGGCGCAGGCGGACAAAAAAACAACGAGTGCGCTACAGAGGGCAAGACGACGGAACACAATTACAGAGACTAGGCGCAGGTTCGGCCGTAGCCTCAACGGTGTGCGAATGGGTCCTCATATGTTTCTGCCAAGCGACGGAGAGGCGGTCAAAGGGGCGCGACTGAAGCGAGAATCCTTGCGTCGTGTCAAGGTTTTTGCCGCCCCGTATAAGTGGGAAATCATCTGGTTTCTTCTAGCGATCTGTGTTTCAGCTTTGCTAGCCCTGGCTCCGCCGTTGTTGTTCCGTGCCATCTTGGACACAGCAATTCCAAACAAAGATCGCAGCCTCATTACAACATTGGCGATAGTGGTCGTTTTTGCAGCAATTGGGGATGCCGGTTTAGCAATTGTGCAACGTTGGCTGAGTTCACGTATTGGCGAAGGCCTCATTTATGACTTGCGTGTCGCATTATTCGACAAAGTGCAACAGATGCCTGTCGCATTCTTTACACGCACGCAAACTGGTGCACTCACGAGCCGCCTCAACAACGATGTTGTGGGTGCGCAGAACGCGGTGACATCAACCCTTGGCAGCGTTGTGTCAAATGTTGTTGTACTCGTCACAACTCTTGTGGCCATGATTGCGCTCGAGTGGAAACTCACTCTGTTGTCTCTAGTTGTATTGCCAGTTTTTGTGGCGCCTGCAAAACGTGTTGGACTTCGACTTGGGCTCATTGCACGTGAACAGATGGATCTGAATGCGCAAATGAATACACAGATGAACGAACGCTTCAATGTATCTGGTGCAATTGTGGTGAAACTATTTGGTCGTCGCGATCGCGAAGTATCTGTGTTTTCCAAACGCGCAGCAGGTGTGCGTGACACGGGAATAAAAGCGGCTTTATATGGCCGTGTATTTTTCGTTGCACTGGGTTTGGTTGGCGCTATGGGAGCCGCTGCTATTTACGGCGTTGGTGCGCATCTTGTTGTATCTGGCGGAATCTCTGCAGGCACTCTTGTTGCAATGGCAGCGTTTGTGCAACGCATTTATCAGCCACTCACTGGTCTCACTAACGCGCGCGTAGACCTCATGACTGCGTTTGTATCTTTCGATCGAGTATTTGAAGTGCTCGATGCGCCTGTCAACATCTTTGATCGCCCTGGCGCTTACGACTTGGTAGACCCACGTGGTGAAGTTGAATTCCGTAATGTGGTATTTCGTTATCCGCCGGCATCGGCAGTTTCAGTTGCCACTCTTGAGTTACCGGGTGCGCCATCAGGTGACGCCGATGTTGACGTATTGAAAGGTGTCTCATTAAAGATTGCCGCTGGGTCCACAGTTGCCATTGTTGGCTCGAGCGGCTCTGGCAAGAGCACCATGGTCACATTGGTTCCAAGATTGTACGACGCAACAAACGGAGCAGTATTGGTTGATGGCCACGATGTACGCGACCTCACTGGTGACTCGCTACATGATGCAATCGGAGTGGTGTCACAAGATCCGCATTTGTTCCACGAATCAATTGAATCCAATCTTCGCTACGCAAAACCAGACGCAACAACGGAAGAAATAGTTGCTGCATGCGAAGCTGCCCGCATTCAAGACACCATTGACGCATTACCAGACGGATTAGCCACATTGGTGGGCGAGCGCGGGTACCGATTGTCGGGTGGCGAGAAACAGCGGCTAGCTATTGCTCGCATGTTGTTGAAGAATCCAGCCATCATGATTCTGGACGAAGCCACTAGCCACCTCGATAATGAAAATGAGTCTTTGGTGCAAGAGGCTCTTGAGTCCGCTTTGCATGGCCGCACTGCCTTAGTGATTGCGCATCGTCTATCTACTATTCGAGATGCTGACCTGATTGTGGTACTCGATGATGGCCGCATCATGGAACAAGGCACGCACGACGAATTGATGGCCCGCAACGGAATGTATGCCTCACAAGTACGTGCTGGCGGTTCATTCGGGCTTGACGCAGCCGAAATCTAGACTGGTCGCGTATGGCAAAGGAACCTGAACTTCTCAATGGCGTTCCCGCCTTTACCGTTACCCAATTTGCGGTCACTCTCAAAGGTGCCCTCAAGCAAATGTTTGCTGGCGGTGTTTGGTTAGAAGGCGAGATCGAGGGAATGAAGTCTCAGCCCCACGCCACTGGTCACTATTTCTCTCTCATCGATGGTGAAGGAAAAGACAAAGCAAAACTCGATGTCAAATTGTTTGCCAACAGCGGTGATCTCAAACGAGTGACGGCCAAATTGGCCACGCATGGTTTAGCTCTTCAAAACGGAATGCGCGTGCGCTTCTATTGCGACATCGATTTTTACGTTGTGCGTGGCGAATTGTCACTCATCATTAAAGATGTCGATACGCAATTTACTGTTGGTGACATTGCTGCGAAACGTGAAGAACTCATTCGTAAACTAGTGGAAAAGGGTGTCGACAAAATCAACAAACGTGTTGAAGTACCTCTCGTTCCTCTACGTCTCGGCATTATCTCAAGTAGTCAAGCAGCCGGGTACATCGACGCTCTCAAGCAACTGGAAGAATCGGGTATTGGCTTTCAGATCACGTTGTGTGATGTGAATGTGCAAGGCGAAGCTGCTGCATCCCAAGTAGTTGCCGCTATCCAGACTTTTTCTCGACGCCCAGATATTGACATCGTGATGATTATGCGCGGTGGTGGTTCAAAGGGAGACCTCGCCGCATTCGACGATGAAACAATGGCGTTAGCAATTTCACGTTGCACGCATCCGGTGTTCACTGGCATTGGCCACGAGATCGATACCAGCATCGCTGATCTTGTGGCACATACAGCTAGCAAAACACCAACAGCGTGCGCACAGACTGTAATTGCATATGTAGAAGAGTTCTACGGTGAGCTGTCAGAGGCTGCGCATTCGCTTCGCCAACTCACCGAATATGCACTTACTCGGTCTCGTGCACGTATTTCTATCGCTGTTGAACGATTGCGTACTCGTCCGCGAACAGCATTTGATCGCCAAGTTCAAAAACTTGAAATGCATGCTGCAGCGGTGAGATTGCTTGACCCTGCCATCACTATGGCTCGTGGGTGGAGCATCACACGCAATGTAAAAGGTGAAGTTGTTCGTTCCATTTCGGAAATTTCACTTGGCGAAAAAGTCGTCACCACACTTGCCGACGGCAGTGTGACCAGCACAGTAGAAGGAGTTGCCTAATGGCCACCAAGAAAATCACGACCGAAGAACCATCTGGCTACGCCGAAGCAATGCGCGAGGTAGAGACAATTCTTGGCGAACTCGACTCCAACAATGTCGACGTCGACGTGTTGGCCACAAAAGTGCAACGCGCTTCGTATCTCATCTCGTGGTGCAAAGACCGCATTGCAGCAGCACAGCTCACGGTAGACACTTTGGTGGCAGATCTTGGTGTTGATGAAGAGTACGACGACGAAGATGAAGAAGAAGAAGAAGACGACGATTATGAAGATGACGAAGACGACGAATGAGTGATACCGCCGTGCTTCTCTCGCGAGTGAACGCGGTATTGGCAGACGCTATTGAAGTGAATGCCACACGTTGGGGTGCACTGCAGTCCGATTTGGCAACCATCTTCCAACACGTTGAATCGCTGGTATTGGGTGGCGGGAAACGCCTGCGCCCTCAATTTGCTCATTGGGGTTGGGTTGCTGCAGGTGGCGACACTATGTCTCAGCAGTCACCGCGTATTGGGGCCGGCATTGAACTGCTTCATGCTGCTGCGCTATTTCATGATGATGTGATTGACGATGCCGCAACCCGACGCGGAGCAACTGCAACGCATCGCGCTCTTGCTGATCTTCATCACGCCCAACAGTGGTCAGGCGAATCTCGACGCCATGGCGAAGGGTCGGCCATTCTTATTGGTGATTTCACGTATGTGTTGTCCGACTCGCTGATGGACGAACTGTCTCCCGCAGCGCGAATTATCTGGCATGACCTTCGAATGGAAATGAATATTGGTCAGTATCTCGACGTTCTCGGGTCAGCTCGTCGCACCAGAGACTTGCATGAAGCTGAACTTATTTGTCGAATGAAGAGTGCAAAGTACACCATTGAACGCCCGTTACATTTGGGTGCTGTAGCAGCTGATGTACAACGTGGTGAGGCGCTGATGCCAATGTTGTCGACGTACGGATTGGCTGTGGGTGATGCATTTCAAATGCGCGATGACATTCTCGGCGCCTTTGGTGATTCTGAGGTCACTGGAAAACCTGTAGGTGGAGATTTCCGTGAAGGAAAACCAACTCCATTGCTCGCACGTGCTTGCGCAATGGGGAGTAACGAAGACCTTGTTGTATTAGAAAAAGTGGGTCGACCAGATCTCACTGATGCAGACGTCGCTCAAATTCAGCAAGCAGTTATCAACACCGGAGCCTTAGCAGCGATTGAACAACGCATTACTTCTCTGCACGATGAGGCTGTGAGTGCACTCAACAGATCGCAAATGCAAGGCGAATCATACGACGCACTCGTACACCTTGCAGATGTAGTTACTCAGCGAAATCTTTAGAGCGCTGCGTACACATCAAGTGCATCTTGCATGCTGATGTCGGTGATCACACCAGGTTCAGCAGCAATAGCTTCTACCCAAGGCGGTGTCACTTTGCATGCAACTGCAATTGGCTCGTCAATCCCAGAACCGTTTGCAGCAAGTCGCGCAAATGTTGTGGTGTAAGTAGGTGGTCGCGCATCGCGAGATAATTCAATGAGTGCCCACGGATCTGGCGCAGTGCCAGCACGCTCACCGATGTCATTAATTTCAGTATTTGAAGTGGCATGAATGGAACCGCCGGCAAGGCCGGGACCATCAAGAAGAATTGCGCCACGCACTAACGCTGGTCGAGCTCCAGACAACAAAAAGGCGATGTATGCACCTAGTCCACGCCCCAACACAGTTGCTTCACCAAGATGACGAAGCGCAATGTCTGCATCTGCCATCAGGATCTCGCTTGAGTACCCGCCGCCACGAGGAACAGTTGATTGTCCGTGGCCGGTGAAATCGAGTGCCCACACAGGCCCATTCCATTTCACTTCTATCTTTGACATTTGTTCGGCACTATCGCCGAGCCCGTGCAACATAAGAAGTGCACGACCTGTGCCTTCGCGTACCTGATGTAGTGCGAGTGAGATTTGATTGTGCTGAAGCATCACTGGGCTCATGACAAGAACTCCAAAATCATTGTGCTTACACGTACTGGCTCTTCAATATGAATGAAGTGGCCGATGTCTTCCAATACTTCAAGGCGCCCGCTTGATGGAATCCACGGCAATACGTCGCGTGCACGAGCACCCCAACCCATTGGTTCATCGATAGTTCCCAACAACCCGAGGAACGGAACTGTGAGTGCTGCCATGCGCAACGATGCCCATTCGGGGCGCCATGGACCAAAACCACCGAATCGCATAGTTGGATCAAGTTTCCATCTCCAACCATCTGCGTCTTGTTGTGCGCCAACGGTTACTAAATACTCAAGCCACTCGATAGAGAGACGTGGGTTCATCTTGCCGCGACGTTGTGCAAGTTCTTCCAAAGTGCCTGGTTTACGAAACGAGTCATGCGCAACATGTCGAAAGTCGAGCCACGATCCAATGGAGTCTGCGAGAAGACGCGATTGATCATGATCGGGTACGTCTGGCATGCGACGCTTGCTAGGCATTCCATCGATGTTGACCATTGCTGAGATGCGATACGGGCATGCATCTGCCAGTTGCATCATGAGTGCACCACCTTTTGAGTGGGCCACAACAGGTGCAGCAACTCGAGTTACTGAACTCATCACCGAGAGAGCATCGCGAATATCTGCGTCCCAGCCGTAGAGGGCTGAGTGAGCACTGTCGCCGTGGCCTCGATGGTCCCACGCCACCACTCGCCAGCCTCCGGCTGCAAGCAGGGGAGCAAATACATCGAACGTTCCGGCGAAGTCAGACCCACCATGAACCAAAAAGAGCACAGGGTCAGCCTCTGCACCCCATTCATAGACAGCAATCTCCACACCATCGGCGTGATGACGATAGTTGCGGTCTGGTCGGCGAGCGCCAGGGTAGGTACGGGTCTCGGGATTCATCGGATTTACAGGTTACGACAGTGATGATGACGGTCAACAGACGGAACGACACACGCAGGTGTGTATTGAGTCATAACATGGCAGGAATGTTCCTACGCACTCGCCTTCACATGTACCTGTTGTGGAGCACATGTGCGTTTGCCGCTCTTGCAATTTTCAGCAGTCTGTTAACTAGCGGCGGCTCATCAGCATCATCGGATACAACAGTTGCAATGACCACTACAACTTTTGGTGGCCCAACTACTACGTATGTTCCAAAGTCGTACACCGTTCAATCTGGTGAGTCTTTGTTTTCGATTGCACAGCGATTCAATCTCAGTGCTCCAGCGCTTGTTGAACTCAACAAAATCAAAAACCCAGATCGTGTGTCTGCTGGCACGGTTCTGTTACTCCCACCCAGTAACGGTTTTGTAGCGATAGGCGCGACTACCACGATGCCGCCATGAACACGTGGTCCCATCTAATTTCCATACACTAAAGATATGTCAACAACTTTCTGGCCCACTCAAGAACACTGGTCTGTAGCAATTCCGCTGCACACTCCACACGTGCGACTTGACTGTCTTGCAGACACCGGTTTTGTTGCATTGAAAAATGCACCGTTCGATGTTCCACCATCTGAATGGGAATCACTTGAATACATGGATTGGAAAAGTGGTGGCGACACAAACTTTGCACCAATTGCATCTGCAGATGGCGAACTCGATTGCCGTGGTTTTTGGGACAAAGGAAAAACTGACAAAGATGCATTGTGGACATCTAATGCAGACATCGCTCCAACGTTAAAAAACTATGTGGATTCCATCGGTGCCAACTTTGGACGAGTACGCATCATCAAGTTGCAGCCACAAGATCGTGACACCGCAATTCGGTCCATTCACCGTGACGACAACAATCGATTTAACCCTGAAAATGAAGGCTGGGTTGTGCGTACGTGGCTCGCACTCACCGATAGCCCTGACAGCTACATGTTGCTAATGGACAATGGCCCCGACGGATTGCCAGACCCTTCAACAGAGCGTCGTGTTCCTCTAAACAAGGGTGCACGTTTTGTTGTAGACACACAACGCTTATGGCATGTGGTGGTACACAATCACGATTTCCCGCGTTATGCACTGATTACAAGTCTCGAGACATCACCTGTGCTCGATGCCTTTATTACACGCGAACGCGCGTAATAACTACGTCGCTTAGAGCGCTGATTCGATTGCAGCAACAACTTCTGGTGCGTCGGGCAACACCATTGGGCTGAAACGTGCAACGATTTTTCCGTCACGACCCACGAGGAACTTTTCGAAGTTCCAGCGAATATCACCGTTCACGCCTTCTGCGTCAGCAACTGGAGTGAGTGCTTCGTACAACGGATGACGTGCATCACCGTTGACATCAACTTTTTCTGTGAGTGGAAACGTAACGCCATATGTTGTGCTGCAGAAACTTGCGATCTCTTCAGGTGAACCTGGTTCTTGTCCCATGAACTGGTTGCATGGCACTCCAAGAACTGTGAAACCTTTTTCTGCGTATGCCTTTTGCAAAACTTCCAACTGCTCGTACTGAGGTGTGAGTCCGCACTTGCTTGCCACGTTGACAACAAGAGTTACTTTGCCTTCAGCTGCAGCCAATGCGTTTGGTTGGCCGTTGAGTGTTGCGATGGGTGTGGAGTAAATGCTCATGGCACAATTCAACAGGCTTCTGCCCGAAGGCATTCCCAATTGGGTCTAATTGTTTCGGTGTGCGGCAGCTAATTCGGCCACTTCACGCATAATGCGGGCAATATCGAAGTCTTTAGGCGTATAAACCGCCGCCACATCGTGGGACAACAGCCAATCTCGGTCTTCTTCGGGAATGATGCCACCCACAATGACGGGCGCGTCCACGCCCTCGGCGCGTAGTCGCTTCACAACATCTGGAACCAACTGCATGTGCGACCCAGAAAGGATTGAGAGGCCAATTACATCTGGATCTTCGTCACGAGCACTGGCCACGATTTGTTCGGGGGTAAGACGAATACCGCTGTAGACAACTTCCATGCCGGAGTCACGAGCAGCAACAGCAATTTGTTCTGCACCGCTGGAGTGACCATCGAGGCCTGGTTTGGCAACCAAGAAACGTGGTGGTCCACCTGGAATGGTGCGAACGTATTCGGCCACTTCGGCTAACGCTGTCGTGCGTCGGCCAACGGCTGCGGCTACGCCAGTAGGTGCGCGGAACTCACCGAAGACTTCACGTAACACTTGCGACCATTCACCGGTGGTGCCACCTGCTTCTGCAAGTTCGATGGATGCTTCCATGATGTTCTCGTCTGACTCTGCGGCCTTACGCAAATGAGCAAGAGCAGCGGTGACACGCGCGTTGTCACGAGATGATCTCCATGCTTCAACATCGGCAATCATCTGTGCTTCTACTGCATGGTCAACAACAAGGATGTTGTTTGCTCCGCTAAGTGGCGACACTTCGGTTTCGGTAAACGAGTTAACACCAACAACAGTTTGTTCACCGTTTTCAATGCGACGTGTGCGCAATGCCATAGATTTCACAAGGCGACCCTTGAGTTCGTCGACAGCATTGAATGCACCGCCAAGCGAAAGAACGTCTTCAAGTTCAGCCCATGCGGCATCGCGCAGTTCTGCTGTTCTGCCTTCAATAACTTTTGAACCATCAAAGATGTCTTCGTACTCGAGAAGGTCGGACTCAAATGCAAGCACTTGCTGCATACGTAACGACCATTGCTGATCCCATGGGCGCGGTAGGCCAAGGGCCTCGTTCCATGCAGGCAACTGAACACTGCGAGCACGTGCGTTCTTGGAAAGTGTGACAGCGAGCATCTCTAACACAATGCGTTGAATGTTGTTCTCAGGTTGTGCTTCAGTGAGACCAAGTGAGTTCACCTGTACGCCATAGCGGAAACGACGCGCCTTTGCATCGGTGACGTTGTATCGCTCGCGACCAATGCGATCCCACAATTCAGTGAAGGCGCGCATCTTGCACACTTCTTCAACAAAACGAATTCCTGCATTCACGAAGAATGAGATAGAACCAAAGACCTGATCGAATTGCGCATCGTCTACTTGCCCACTTTCGCGGACAGCATCGAGTACGTCAATTGCTGTTGCAAGTGAGTATGCAATCTCTTGCACAGGCGTAGCACCGACTTCTTGCAAGTGGTACGAACACACATTCATTGGGTTCCACTTCGGTGCGTTATGTGCACACCATGCCACCATGTCGACAATCAGTCGTTTCGATGGAGCGGGAGGAAAGATGTAAGTACCGCGAGAGAGGTATTCCTTCACGATGTCGTTTTGCGTTGTGCCGCGAAGTTCCTGAGACGTGACGCCTTGTTCACGACCGTTTGCAACGTACAAAGCGAGCATCCATGCAGCAGTTGCATTGATGGTCATCGACGTATTCATTTTTCCTGGCGGAATTGAATCGAGAAGTGTTCGCATGTGACCAAGGTGTGCTACTGGTACGCCAACTTTTCCAACTTCACCGGTGGCGAGCACATGGTCGGGGTCGTACCCAGTTTGCGTTGGAAGATCGAATGCGATGGACAAACCTGTTTGACCCTTGGCCAAGTTGGTGCGGTACAGCTGGTTAGATGCTGCAGCGGTGGAGTGGCCTGAGTAGGTGCGCATCAACCATGGGTCGTCGCGGCGGGGAGTTTCAGCGTTCGTCACCGTTCAAGTATGGCAACGCAGGGCCAAGTTCCCCACGCCCGTATGGCTATTCGGCTACGGCATGCTCCAAAAGAGCCAGATACTCGGCTCGGGGGATTTCGATGCCTCCCATAGACGCCAGGTGCTCGGTCTTCCATTGTGTGTCTAGCAACGTCATGCTCGCGGCATTCATGATGTCGACGAGGTACATGAGTGCCACTTTGGATGCGTCCCGCTCCCGGTGAAACATTGATTCACCAGCAAAGAAGCCATTGATGCGCACGCCGTATAGACCGCCTACAAGTTTGTTTGGGCCATCCCACACTTCAACACTGTGAGCGATTCCTTGCTCATGTAATTGCGTGTAACCGTCGATAAACGGTTTGTTGATCCAGTTTCCAGTTTCGTGAGTAGAAGAACATGCAGCGATGACTTGATCGAAAGCGTGGTTGACGGTGCATTTGTATTTGCGCGCAGATTGACGCATTGACTTTGTGACTCGCAAACCATCGAGCGGCAAGATTCCTCGACGCGTCGGTGACCACCAACCCAACGCTTCATTCTCTTCGTCGAGATACATCGGAAAAATACCGCGACTGTATGCGTACAAAAGGGTGTCTGGTTCTAAGTCGGCACCAACCGCAACCACATCTTCACGTGCGCCCCAATCAGAGACGGGTGGGAAACTCCAACGACAATCTTCGGGAAGTTTCATGAAACCCCAATGGGATCAGTATGTATAGAAGCCCTCACCGCTCTTACGTCCCAACTTGCCTGCGGCAACAAGACGACGCAATGTTGGCACTGCTGCGTAGTTCGAATCTGCAAACTCGGCATAGAGAGCTTCAAGAATGGCAAGTGATGTGTCGAGGCCGACAAGGTCGAGCAATGCGAATGGACCCATTGGGAAGTTGCAGCCACCTTTCATCGCTGTATCGATGTCTTCCATTGACGCTGTGCCTGTTTCCCAAATACGAATTGCGTTGTTGAGGTAAGGGAACAAAAGTGCGTTCACGATGAAACCTGCACGGTCCTTTACTTGTACGCCGTTCTTTCCACATTGAGCTGTGAATGCGTTTGCAGCAGCAATTGTTTCGTCAGATGCTGTGATTGGTCGAACAACCTCTACCAGTGGCATTGCAGTTGCAGGGTTGAAGAAGTGAATGCCACAAACTTTGTCGGGACGGCCGGTGGCCATTGCCATTTCCACAACAGGAAGTGTGCTCGTGTTGGTTGCAAGAATTGCTTCGGGCTTTACTGCCTTATCAAGTTCTGCAAAGAGCGCTTTCTTCACTGCAAGATCTTCAACAACAGATTCGATAACAAGATCGCAATCAGCAAGGTCGGCGATTTTGTCTGTTGCAGACAAGCGACCAAGGATGGCGGCCTTGTCGTCGGCTGAGATCTTCTCGCGCTGCACTTGCTTGTCGAGACCCTTTTCAATTGAGGTGATCATTGCTTGTGCTGTGGCGGCACTGCGTGAGCGCACGACAACTGTGTAGCCAGCCTTTGCTGCTACTTCGGCCAAGCCCGAGCCCATGATTCCTGATCCGCAGATGCCAACTTTTTTCACGTGAAAACCTCCCAGTAGGTTCTTGCGAGGCTAACAACGGAACCCTGCCAGTTACCAACTGACAGAGACAATTGCTGCGGATTATTTGGCAGTAATGCTGATGCTGCGGATTTCAACGGCTCGGCTTGGTGCGCCACCAAGGTCTCCTTCGCCGCTATTGAGAGCCAGAATTTTCTGGGTGATATCAAGACCAGAGGTGACTTTGCCGAAGGTGACGTATGTGCCTTGGCTGTCGAGAACTGATGCTTTTGGACCAGTAACAAAGAAGAACTGACCGCCACCGGAGTTTTCACCTGAACTACGAGCCATCACCAAGTCGCCAGCGGAGTATTTGAAGCCGGTTCCTTCGTCTTTGATTGTGTACCCAGGATCATCGATGTTGCTTGCGCCACCGCCCTGAATGATGTCAATGGATGGATCGGTTCGGAAAATGTATGACTTGTTGTAGTAGCCGTAGTTCGACAATGTCACGAAGTTGTTCACAGTGTTCGGTGTGTTCTTCGTGTCGAGTGCAACAACAATTTCACCTTCAGTGGTGTCGAACGTTGCGGTGTATGACTTCTTGGCATCGATACACATAGATGGCGCTTTTTCAAAAATGGTGGCGCGCTCTTCTGTGCCGTCGGTCTTGGGGCATGGTGTTGCTCCAGTGATCTGGCGCCCAGGCAAAGTTTCAAGAGTCGGCGGACCAGCAAGTTCAGTGGTGTCACTGGCACTATTCGAATCGCCTGACCCAGTGAAGTTTGAGATTCCGAATAGAGCGACCACAAGAACGGGTATGCCGACTCCGAAGATGAGCCCGCGTTTACGGACTTTCTCCATCTTCTGACGTCGGATACGCGCCTGACGGGCTATCTCTCGGTTGGCTTTCTGGCGGCTTCTTTTATCTGTTCCCACGAAGTCGGCAGGTTAGTGGCATACGGGTAGCCTTTGAAAGCGGTGGCACTAATTGTTCAAAAGTACGGTGGCACATCGGTGGCAGACCCGGACCGCATCAAGTCCGTTGCCGACCATGTGGCCTATACGAAAAAGCACGGCAATGACGTCATTGTCGTGGTTTCAGCCATGGGAAAGACCACAGACAACCTGTTGTCCCTGGCCCATCAGGTCTCAGACACCCATCCCGGCCGAGAAATGGACATGCTCCTCACCACAGGCGAGCGCATTTCCATGGCGCTGGTCTCTATGGCCCTTGCTGGTCTCGGCATTGAGGCAGTCAGCTTCACTGGTTCTCAGGTGGGCATCATCACCGACACGGTTCATACCAAGGCAAAGATTCTCGACATCAAGGGTGACCGCGTGCGCGAAGCATTGGCTGCGGGCAAGGTTGTTGTAGTTGCCGGTTTTCAAGGCGTGTCTACTGATCACGAAATCACAACACTTGGACGCGGTGGCAGTGACACCACTGCAGTTGCAATTGCAGCAGCGCTTGGCGCCGACGTGTGTGAGATTTATACAGATGTCACCGGCATCTTTTCTGCAGACCCGCGCATTGCGCCACAAGCTCGCAAACTTGCTCGTCTGCAGTTTGAAGAAATGCTCGAGATGGCTGGCGTTGGAAGCAAAGTTCTTGCACTTCGTTCAGTTGAATTTGCTCGTAATCACAATGTCCCTATCCATGTTCGTTCAAGTTTCACTTGGGAACACGGCACGTGGGTAAGCGACGAAAAGTCACAAGGAGAAAACTCCATGGAAGAACCAATTATCTCTGGCGTCGTTCACGATGCAAGCGAATCGAAAGTTACGGTTGTCGGGGTTCCCGATCGCCCAGGAATTTCTGCTGCATTGTTTGAAGGACTTGCTAACGCAAACGTCAATGTCGACATGATTGTGCAGAACACTTCGAAAGATGGTCTCACAGACATCTCGTTCACAATGCCAAAAGCAGACATGAAAGTTGCCGAAGACATCGTTTCGCGAGTTGCAAAAGAAATTGGTGCCAATGGCGTAACGCACGATGCAGAAATCGCAAAAGTGTCATTGGTGGGCGCTGGCATGAAAACAAGCCCAGGTGTTGCAGCCAAAATGTTTCGTGTTTTGGCTGAAAACAACATAAATATTCACATGATCTCTACGAGCACTATTCGAGTGTCAGTGGTTGTGTCTGCCTCCGACATGGAATTGGCAGTGCGTTCACTGCATACTGCGTTCGACTTGGACTCTGGAACGGCCTACTCCGCACCATTGCCCGAACGCAAGTAGTCACGCCTGCCATACTCGATACATGGTGAAACGGCGACAGCTCATTCCATGGCGTGCAGCTGGCACCCGTGCAGAGATGCGTCGCAATGCCGACGAAGTTGTGCGCGACACTGGTTGGGTCTTCAATAATCAAACCGGCGACACACTCACTCTTGAAGAGTTTGTTGCTACTGGCGACGCAGAAGTCGATATCTATCTCGATCGACTCGGTTGGTCTGGAATTTCACCGCAGGTCACCATGTTGGAAATTGGGTCCGGCATCGGCCGCATGACATCGGCATTCACACGTCGTTTCGATTCCACGATTGCTACCGATGTTGACGCAGCATTTCTTGAACGTTGCCGTGAAACTGTTTCTCGCTTTGGGCGACCTAGCGCGTTGAGCACTGTTCATATCGAAGATGGCAGTTCAATCTCGGTGCCCGATGATTCTGTTGACGCTGTGTTTTCGTACATCACGTTGCAACATTGCAAGGCAAGTGATGCGTTGCGTCTAACAAGTGAGGCCATGCGTATCGTGAAACCTGGTGGCTATGTTGCCCTCAACTATCGCACCTGGGTTCCTGAAGATGGCTTACTTGTGCCTGCTGGTGTTCTCATGCGTCAACTGTGGCGAATTCCTGTTGTGGGTCAGCGATTGTCTCAATGGCGTTGGTCAACTCGTTTGGGTTGGCAAGCAAATCGCCTTGACCCTCGGCGAGTGTTGGCTCTGTTAGAAGCCTCGAATATTGAATTCGACGATCTGGCGATTTTGCATCACCCTGGCAGGCCACAAAAGCAAGTTTCGTATGCCGGAGAGCCAGTGCGCCAGCGAGATCTGGATGTTGCCAATAAAAGTCATTGGTGGCTCGTGGCTCGCTGCCATTAGCCTTTTTGCTTATGCGCGTAGGTGTAGTTGGAGCAACAGGTC
>Ga0214921_10006116_pt1 | contig 16658 bp, 17 predicted proteins | sample LL1505_MetaG_FD_177992 | JGI IMG/M metagenome (GOLD analysis project Ga0214921, IMG submission 177992) | Freshwater microbial communities from Lake Lanier, Atlanta, Georgia, United States - LL-1505 | ecosystem: Environmental > Aquatic > Freshwater > Lake | place: USA: Georgia | collected...
ATGGAGCGCTATAACAATTCACGGCACGGGAGCTTTCGCCGTGCTCGTAACGTTATGCGCCCCGAGTAGCCATGCAACCACAAGCAGAATTTTATCGCGCGCTTCCTTCAAAACGCATGACATCAGTAGTACTACGCTAAATCTTTTTTAAGCCTGTTAGGATTCCTGCGAGAATGAAATATAGAGACAACTAGAATGTGATCTGGTTCAATCGAGAAAAAGATACCAAACGGAAATTTCTTTATGAGACAACGCCTCATATCATCAAGTGCGATGCTGTAGAGCAGAGGACTTCGGCTTATTTTAGAAAGCGAAACATCAATTGAACGAATGAACTCCGAACCAAGGCCTCGTTGCTGTTCTTCATACCAAATTGCAGCGGCTTCCAACTCGGCGGCAGCTTGTTCAGAGAAATGCACCCTCAATTCTATAAACCAATTTTTTGCTTGAGATCGTCCCAAGAGATGCCACTTCCTGGATGTGCACGGTAATAAGTAAGCCGAGACCGAAGTTCTTTCTTCTGCTCTTCGTCTAACTCCAGCGATCCAGGTATCTCTGCTATGCTATCCCAGATATCTTGTACAAGATCAATCCGTTCGGAAACACTTAGTCCTAGGACTTCTTCTAACAATTCTTTTGCCATGCCAAGAGTATACTTGATAACCTATGACAAATAAATGCAAAAGATTTCGCGCCGTTAACTGCATAGTTTGACTAAATTTCTACGAGGCGCGAAGCTTTTGATTTAGATGTATCCATCAATTATTTTACCGCATCAGTATAGGAATTATTTTATAACCGCAGGGGGACGCGGAGGTAAGCAGGGTAAATTATTAGCCATTCTGATAATACCGTCTTTGAAGTGCAGAGTGTTCAAATTCGCTCTACATCATAAAGACGCCTTTTTAAGTCTGCGTGCTCTGACATAATGGCTCGCATTTTTATGAAAGTTCTTACCAGTAAAATGCTGGCGTCTATGGCAATCTGACTATTCAAGACAGTAGCGGCCATCACAGCTCCGTGTTCGGTAAATGCATAGGGGTTAGTTCTTCGCATGTTCCATTTTGCGGTCGCAATTTGCGACCGCAAAATGCTAACCTCCTGATCTTCCAATTGAAACATGAAGTCTTCTGGGAACCTTCCTCTATTCCGTTTTACTTGCTCATTAAGTCGCTTTGGCGAGACTCCATATAGAAGCGCAAGATCAAGATCTAATATAACGCGGAATCCGCGAAGGTTAACAATGACGGTGTCCAAGTCTAGCGGCATAGGCAATCCTCCACTATATGAATCGAAATTTTTCAAAAAGTTGCCTATGGGGCCTCCGAGCGTGCCTCTGCGTACCCCTGCGGTTAAAAATCCCTCACTAACATATCGATGAATTTTAATAAAAGTTGCCTACCTCAGCTGTGGTGATAGATTGATGGATAACAAATCAGCCCACTAGAGCCTAAACGCTCTAGTGGCTTTGAACGTTCTCTCAGCAACCACACTTAGAGGTCAAATGAAAACAATAGCAATCTGTGGCTCCATGGATTTTTTCGCGGAAATGGTCTCGCTTCAAGACACTCTTGAGGCCGCGGGTTTGCAGGTAGGTATTCCTGCCGCAGAGGAGGTAAAGGTTGACTACTCCGCTACCTGCGACAAGGATCTAGCGAGGATAAAGAAGCAATTTATCGACGAGCACCTCGCGAAGATACGGGTAGCTGACGCGGTTCTCCTCGCTAACTTCACCAAAAGAGGAATTGTTGGATACATCGGCGCAAACACCTTGATAGAAGCGGCTTTCGGATATGCTCTTGGAAAGCCTATCTTTGTACTCAACTCATTAGGGGATCAGCCGTGTCGCCCAGAAGTCCTTGGAATGCAGCCCACTTTTTTACATGGCGAGCTAAAAGATTTAATAACTAGTCAGCTAATTATGCGGCAATAACTACTCACCAAAAAACAGGCCCCCCACGACTAGGGAGTGACAAGAAAGAAAAGGAAGTCGCATTTTGTATATGTCCATAATATACTAACGATATGGACTCAAAGAAATTGCCTGGTGTTGCCGGGTTTCAATGGGGCCAAGGGAAACTTGAGAAGAACTGGCTAAAGCACGGCGTCTCGCCCCTTGAGTGCGAGCAGGTGTTTTTCAATCAGCCTCTCGTGGTGGCGCCCGATCTGAAGCACTCTCAGGGTGAGGAGAGGTTTTTTGCTTTGGGTCGCACTGATACTGACCGTTGCCTATTTGTGGTGTTTACAGTTCGGCGAAGGAAGCTGCGTGTCATATCGGCGCGAAATTCTAAGAGCAGCTCAAGATCTGCTTTCGCAGCAGGGAGGGGTTTTGCCTCGCTTCCCTAGAGGTCAAACAAAAACAATAGCAATCTGTGGCTCCATGGATTTTTTCGCGGAAATAGCCTTGCCCACCTATCTCTATGCCTGCCGCCTGACTTCGCGTTCGATGGTCGCGCCGTTATTGATTCGCGCTGAGTCTAGATCGTAGTCCATTTGGATTCCCAACCAGAAGTCCGCTGAGTTGCCAAAATAGGCAGACAGCCGCAGGGCGGTGTCAGCGGATATCCCGCGCTTTCCTAGAACAATTTCGTTAATCCGCCTAGCGGGGACGCCTAGGGCCAGCGCAAGGCGATTCTGGCTGAGGCCCATAGGTTTAAGAAACTCCTCGCTGAGAACTTCTCCCGGGTGAATAGGTACCAATTTAACTTTTCTCATAAAGTATACTCACTAATGGTAATCAACTATCTCTACCCTAAACGCATGCCCATCATGCCATTCAAAACAGATCCTCCATTGATCGTTAACCCTAATACTCCACTGCCCACTTCTACTCCCCGACAATTTTTCTAGCCGATTAGCTGGAGGAATGCTCAAATCGGAGATGTTGGTTGAGCGATGTAACATCCTCAGCTTCCTCAAAGCGATTTGCTGGATACTGGGAGGAGACTTCTTTGAGATCTCTAGGCTAAATATTCTCTCAGTTTCTTTACATTTAAAACTCTTAATCACTCTACTATGGTATACCGCTTTGCGTTTAACGGCAAGCGTTAAATTTAATCCAAACTGGGCAAAACGATTCGGTCGAAAAGATGTCGCGCTTGAGCTAATTCTAGGCACAGCCCATGGTGCGGCACTTTTCACCAAAATGTTCTTTCGGTTGCAACACTTAGGGCAGCGAGACGAAATCTCGCTGCCCTAGATTCCCCAAGCATGTTTTTTAACGCTCACCCCTCTCCAGCCTCGCAAATAACCTCTGCCTCGCACCCCGAGAACTTAAGCTCGATAATATGAGGCGACGCTCTAGATAGTGTAGCCGGGGGTATTAAACTAATCGTTTGCTTATTCTTCACGGTGTATTCGCTCTTCTGTAGAGCTACCCGATCACCTTCGCCACTCTTTCCAAGAGAGCTCGCTGTAACGAGACACTCTTGGTTATTGATAGGTGAGATCTCGATCCGCGCGGCGGTATCGCGAGGCGCAAAAAATAACGGTAGTGATCCATCCTTTGAGATAATTTTTGGTCTGGCTAGATTAAATAAATAGCTGCCATCATCAAAGCGCTTAGTAGCGCTAAAGGCAGATGAGGTGTCGTTTAGTCTTCTAGTAAAATTATCCTCGTTCCATTCGCCGTAAAAGCTGGGCACTACAACTATTTTATTTAAGCCGCAGATACGCGCCGCGTAATCAAGGGAGACCTGATCGGGGAAGCCTTGGGTTGCGCGTGATAGTTGCGTTAAGATCTTTGAGCGCTGTCCGCTATAGCCGTTTACAAGCTTTAAATCTCTAGCATTCAGCGATGATTCCCAGTTAGCGTAGCGACTATTTAAAATAGCTACGCCAGACCAGCTATCGCTCTTTGTTGAGGTTGTGCTTGGCGCAAATGGTAGAACTAATGTCGCTCCGGTACCAAGAGCTTCCGAGTCTGACTTTAGCGCCATAAAAGCTTGCGCGGGTGGCGGCGGGGTATCAAGTGGAATAGTAGTCACTAAATTATCGACGGCACCTATAATGAGTAGCGCTACTGAGGCGCCAAAATAAGATCTATTCGCTGAACGTTTCGATACAAATCTCTGAACTCCAAAAGCCGCCGCTATTAGTGAGGCTAATATCACAACGCTGCCGTATCGACCGACCGCGCGTACCGCTGCGAGACCAGGCACACGGTGATAGAGTAACCCTAGAGGTGAGAATACCGGTTCATTCTTACTTGGATTGCCACCTGGACCAAAAGAGAAGATCCAAAAAACAGTGGCGATAATCACTAGGCAAGCAAGCGCTGAACGGTCTCGTGCTGTGTATGCCAAAGTTCCGATTAAAACTACCCAAGCGCTTACACAAAGGATCTCTTCAGAGCGGGATCCTTGGTCGACTATACTAGAGGCAACAAGAAGCGATACGGAGGCTAGAGATACAGGAATAGCCAAGACAGGTGATGTTCGCCAACATGAACTTAATATAGTTAGGATAGCAAGAGCTGATATAGCGTACCCAGGTGATAGATATGCCTCGCTGTGAGAGAGCCGCGATGTAAATGAGAAGAGATCGTGTAGAGGGTTGAAAGAGATATAAGATAAACCGTTAGCGGCGAAGTGGGCTGCTTCATGAAAGCCCCGCTCACCAAAGAGCTGCTGGACAGAGAGAAAGTAGGGGAGGGCATAAAATATAGGTAGGGCACCACATACTGCGAAGAGGATCGTGCGTAGAGCTCTGCGTGATGAGAATCGCCCGTAGATTAGTTGATGAAACCAGATGATAGCGAGCCCTATTACTGAGAATATCGCGTAGTAGACGCTAGTGTAGAAAGCTCCTGAGACTACGAGTCCAGCGACAAACCAGCTACGCGAAGTGGCGCGCTCATTTATTTTAGGTGAGAGAACTCGCCACCAAGCAAGCGGGATCCAGAAGAAGAACAAAAGCTGTGGGTGGCCCAGGTTACCTAAGATATAACTTGAGTTAGCGAAGAGAACTCCAACTACGGTGGCTAAAGCTGGCGCTAAGCCAACTCGGCGCGCCAGGAGCGAAACTGCCACGGCGTTACTGCTAAAAGCCAACAAGACGATAGTGTTGTAGCTCTGAGTTAGGGTGAGCCCAACTTTAGTGAATAAGAGAGCCGCCGCGGGTGGAAGAAAAAATGGGTCACTCCAGGCCCTAGTTATCGGGTATGGATAGAGAGTATTGGTTTCGAAGGAGAGTGCATTTAGAGGATCGTTAAAGAAGCTCTGTGTCAGCCACACATAGAGCCCCGCATCTCCAGCGGCGCCACCGATAAAGTGGGTGGAGAAGTGCTCTATGACGCTTGGGTGCATAGAGATAAAGAGAGCTACCGCGAGTATGCCAGTAAGTAGTGAGCGCAGGCGCTCTGATGAGCTTTCATTCGGGGCCATATTGGATTGATATTAAATCTCGCGGGGGGTTATGGCTAGTGAGGTGGCTCTAGGCGGTCAAAAGTTACAGCGGAATGACCAATCCTAGAACGGCAGTTGTGGGTCCAAAAACGACTCATCTGATGAAAATCACCGCGGCTTTTTAGGCCTATGGAGGCTCTCGGTAAAAACATGTTGTCAGTTAGGTGGCCGAACCGGTAAAATTAGGGTGATAGGGTATACTAGTAGCTCAAATAAATCGGACAGGGGGAGCATGAAACAGATAGTGGCTATCTTGTGTGTTGTATTAGCGATTTTTATCTCTTCCGCTGACGCGCAGTCATCTTCATACACGGCAGCGAAGAAAGCTCTGTCCAGAGCAACCAGTGACAGTAAAGATTTTAAGCGCAAGGTCGCTAAATTAAGCGTAGCGGATAAAGCTAAGCTAAAGACCTCAATGAAGGGTGATGATTCCGATAGTGATGGGATTCCTGACCTGGTTGAATCGGCGATAGGTTCTAATCTGTGTAGTGGTGATTCTGATAGCGATGGTCTAGACGACTCTGTGGATGATCATGAGGACAACCCGGATAGTAATAAGGATGGAAATCCGGATGGGAGAGACGGCCAGGATTCCGAGGCGAAAGGCAATGTCGCTTCATACTCCGGTCGCGTTCTTGTTGTAGCAGGTAAGAGCTTCACTGTCACAGACTCAACATTGTTTCGTGGTCGTCAGTTCTCTGAAGCTGGCTTAGTTGCTGGTGTATGTGTTGAGGTGAAGGGTCGTGTCGTTTCTGGCGCGAATATAGCTGATAGTATTAAGCGGGATGATGGGTGCTAGACTAACCCGACGTCTTTGCAGAATTCGGTGAAGGGCAAGACCTTCTCTATCTTAGGAGTTCCGTGTTAGTTAGCCTACCCATTCCCAACCCTTCGCATCCCCGCATGCAGCTCCACCCTCTCTCTTAACGCCGCGCCCCATGGGGTCTTTTTCTCGATTAGCTTAGCAGGAGCTCCAGAGTAGATTATCTCTCCTCCAGCGGCTCCGGGTCCGGGCCCTAGTTCGATCACCCAATCTGATTGAGTTATCGTGTCTGCGTCGTGCTCGATAACGATGACTGAGTTGCCAGCGGCGACTAATCCGTGTAGCGCCTTTAATAATAGCGCCACATCAGCTCTGTGTAGCCCAGTTGTTGGTTCATCTAAGACGTAAAGTGTGTGACCACGACGAGCCATATGAAGCTCAGACGCTAATTTTAGGCGCTGGCTCTCACCACCTGAAAGGGTTGATGAGTGTTGCCCTAAAGTGAGGTATCCAAGCCCAAGATCGCAGGCGATTGAGCAGATCTGATGAATAGACCTGTGGTTTATAAAGATAACCCGCGCCTCCTCAAAAGTTAGTTTTAAAACTTGGCTGATTGATAGATCGCGGTAACGTATCGAGTCGGCCTCAAAGGTAAAGCGCGTTCCAGAGCAGGTCTCACACGGAACTTTCGCCTCCGCTAAAAAGCTCATCTCTAAGGTTAGCTCGCCGTTTCCTTTGCACGCTGGGCACCTGCCCTTGCCGGTGTTGTGAGAGAAGAAGCTTGGACCCCAGCCGCGAGACTTCGCCTCGAGGGTTGAGGCGAATATCGCTCTTACATCATCCCAGATCCCTAAGTAGCTAGCCGGTGTGGAGCGGGAGGTCTTGCCGATCGGTTGTTGGTCAACAACGAGGAGTCGATCTACCTTAATATCAGAGCTAATCTGCCCGAATTGGCTCGTTACCTTGGCACCTTCATCGATCCCTCCAGAGAGCGATTCGACAACGATGCCGTTTACCAGCGAGCTCTTACCAGCGCCTGATACGCCAACAACTGTAACTAGATTCTTAAGCGGTATCTCGCACGAAAGATTTTTTAAATTATTCTTAGTGGCGTTCTTCACCGATAGAACCGGAGACTTGGTCTTCACCGCCTCTTTAAAGATTAACGGCTCTGAGAGCGCTCTCCCTGTAGCCGATCTCGAGTCCGCTGTAATCTGAGAGACGGTTCCCTGAAAAACGATCTCTCCACCGTACGTCCCCGCGCCTGGGCCAACATCGATCACCTGATCTGAGGCTAATATATTATCGATCTCGTGTTCGATCTGGATCACTGTATTTCCGCGATCGCGTAATCCGGTCAGGGTGCCGAGAAGCCGTCGGTTATCAGCCGGATGTAGACCAGCGCTCGGCTCGTCAAAGATATAGGTTACGCCGGTAAGAGGAGAGCCTATAGCTGTAGCTAGTCTTAGCCTCTGCAGCTCTCCATTTGAGAGCGACGCGCACTCTCTTTTTAGCTCTAGGTGATCAAGCCCCAAGGCGCTAAGTGTTTTTAATTTACCTTCTAGCTCGCGCAGAATCGGGCGGGAGATCTCGACCGCGCTCTTATTAGTAGCCAGCGGCTCTAATTGTTTTAAGAGATCGCGTGGTGTGCTCGACGCCATCTGGTCGATACTTAGATCAAATAATTTGATATTGCGACCGATCTCGTGAAGACGGCTGCCGCCGCACTCTGTGCACTGTTTGTCATTCTTTAACACCCCGTACCCATCGCACTTTGGGCACCTGCCCCGTTTAGAGTTAAAGGAGAGATCTTCGGGGTCTGGTTTAAAGAATCCGCGCTGACATATCTGACACGTTCGTTGTGAGCTAAATACCCGGTCTGTGCTTCCATCATGAACGATCACCGTTCCGCCCCCGATCGCTAAAGCCTGCTTGACCCCATCGACTAAGAGATCAACAGAGAGGTTCTTAACATTGCAACGAGCCGTCACGAATTCAATCGTGTGAGCCTTGGTTTTAGCCAAGCCCTCCTCTACAAAGCGGCCGGGCGCGGAAAAGATACCATCAACACGGGTCTCTGAGATCTCAGTTTCAAGAGCCCGCTGAAAAACAGATCGGTGATTGCCCTTCTTCTGTTTAATCACCGGAGCGAGGAGGCGTATTGAGCCCTTGTAATTCTCCTTAATAAAGGTGGCTATCTGCTCGGCAGAGAGCGGTGAAACAGATTGGTCTGGATGATCGGGGCAGTATTGAACACCAACCTTGGCGTAGAGGAGGCGCAGAAAGTTGTAGACCTCACTCATCGTCGCTACTGTAGAGAGCGCGGATGGTTGAAATGTGTGTTGATAAACGCAGATAGTCGGCTGTATTCCGCGAATATCATCGATAGCTGGTTTCTTTAACTCTTTAATAAACTGCCGCGCATAGGGTGAGAGGCAATCAAGGTATCTACGTTGTCCCTCGGCATAGATTATATCTTTGGCGATAGTGGATTTACCTGAGCCTGAGACACCTGTCACTGTAATAAGCTCGCCTAGCGGAATATCGAGCGAGATATCCTTTAGGTTGTGTTCTTTGGCCCCGCGGATCTGAATATGGGTTAGCTCCGCCGCTGGCTCAGCTTTGGCGTTGTCTCTCTTAGCGCGTTTAGTTTTAGCTGACCGCTCTTCTTTTATAGCGCCCACGCTAAGCGCTAGGAATTTAGCTGTAAGGCTCTCTGGGTTGGTGTCGCTTATAGCGCGCTTTACAAGATCGCTAGGCGTTCCCTGCTCTACCAGCCTTCCGCCCTTGTCACCACCCTGGGGTCCGAGATCGATCACCCAATCAGCCGCGGCTATCAGATTTAAATTGTGCTCAACGCACAGAATTGAATGACCCTGATCGCGCAGGAAATAAAATAGCTCTATTAATCGCTCAACATCGCGCATATGTAAGCCGGTTGTCGGCTCATCAAAGAGAAATAGAGATACGCTCTTACTCCCATCAACTATGTGCGGCACAAGCTTTAATCTCTGCGCCTCACCACCTGATAGCTCGCTTAGAGGGTGTCCTAAAGTTATATGCCCCAAACCCAGCCGCGAGAGAACCTGGCATACGGAGGCGATCTGCTTTTCGTTGGCGAAGATCTCGGAGCACCTATCAACGGTAGTTGATAATATATCGTGCGCGTTTAGATCCTTGTAGCGAACCTCTAATACAGGGGCTTGAAAACGTGCCCCTAAGCAGCTCTCGCACTCGATAAATACATCGCTTAGAAACTGCATATCCTCACGGATAAATCCAGCGCCCTCACAATTTGGGCATCGTCCCGCGGCGACGTTAAATGAGAAAGACGAGCGGCTTAATCCGCGCGAGATCGCGTCCTCTGTATTCGCCAAGAGATCCCTGATGCGATCCCAGATCTTTGTGTAGGTGGCGATATTGGCTCTTGGTGTCTTTGATAGAGGTGATTGATCAACTAAGAGCACCTGCGAGACAGCTTCAAAACCACTTACCTTAGCGTCTAAAAGATTCTCACCTGGAATTACCCCTCGGTGGATCTCAAAAGCCGCTTGAATTACCTCGGTGATTAAAGAGCTCTTGCCACTTCCAGAGACTCCTGTCAGAGCGACAAAGGCATTTAAGGGGATATCTAGATCTAGCGATTTTAAATTACGGTTGCGCGCTTGGCGGATCGATAATTTATCTTTAAATGACGGAGGAGTTGATACTGGGGCCTTAGGTTTTACTCCAAGACCCTGCCACTCTGAACGGGGACCGAAGAAAGTCACATCACCGCCGCGCTCGCCAGCTAATGGACCAAGCTCAAGTATGTAGTCGGCGTTACTTAGACACTCTGGGTCGTGCTCGACAACTGTCAGCGAGTTGCCCCTAGCGGTGAGATCCTTAAGGGCTCCTATTAATGCTTGCGTGTCCCTAGCGTGTAAACCAACCGAGGGCTCGTCTAACACAAAATGTGTTGAGATTAAGTTGCTACCGAGAGCTGAAACGAGATTAACCCGCTGAGTCTCTCCACCAGAGAGGGTTCTAGATTGTCTGTCGAGAGTCAGGTAGGGGAGTCCTAGCGTCACTAGATATTCAAGGCGATTTAAAACGCTCTTAAACACATCGTCTAGCTGCCTTGGCAGGTCCCCAGATTCCTTTAGACTATCACGCAGCTCTTTAAACCAAGGAAGGAGCCGCTCTAACTCAACTGTGGCCACATCTGCTATCGATAACCCGCGCACTCGATATGCCAACGCGTCTGATTTAAAGCGAGCTCCGCGGCACTCTGGGCAATCGACCTGAGATCTGTAGCGCGCTAAAAAGACGCGCACGTGCATCTTGTACTTCTTGCGCTCAAGCCATTTAAACCACGGGTTAATCCCAACAAACGCCCGTGATTTGTGGTTAAATATAGTGTCCTTAGCCTCGGCGGATAAGCTAGCCCACGGTTTGTTTCTAGGAATCCCTTGGAGGTCACAGAATTTTAAGAGCTGCCTATGCTCGTCTGACGCGGCGTTACCTTTCCAGCACTCAACCGCGTACTCCTCAATACTCTTGCTGTGATCGGGGACGCAACGGTTCGGATCAATCACAAGAACTTTACCGAAGCCGTTACATTCAGGACACGCGCCGATCGGGTGGTTATAAGAGAAGAGAGCCGGTCTTGGTCTCGCTACCGACACAGCGCCATCGCCGCACTGAAAATCCCGCGAGAAGCGATAGCTTTCAAAAGTTCGATCTACCTGGCGTGTCTCGTTACTGACGGTGATGCGGGTAAGGGGACGATACGAGCGGTTACGTTGCTCAACTATTACCACAACCCCATCGCCGACTGAGAAGCACTGCTCAATCGATTCACGAACCTGCTTGGGTGAGAAACCGCGAGCGCGAAATCGATCGATCACTACCGTAACATTTTGGAGTCGCTTAGGAGGGGGCGCGTCCTCAAAAAGCTCGACAGATCCATTTTTTGGATCGATATAGCGTGAGTAGCCTAAGATCTTAAGCCTCTCGATATGGTCCTTTGAGTTTTTGCTCTCAACACCAATTAGGTAGGTAGCGTCCTCTTTAAGGAGCGCCAGCTTCTCAAGGTGGCTAGTGAGTGATGAAGGATCCCAGCGAACGAGATCCATGCCGCAGTGTGGGCAGACAGGTTTAGCGAGATTACTCCAGATGATCTTCAGTAGATCGTTGATATCGGTCATCGACCCAACGGTAGAGCGTGAGTTTAATATCCGTGTTCTCTGTTGGATCGCTATCGCTGGTCTAACGTTCTCTATTAGATCGACCTTAGGGCGCTTAACTTTATCGAAGAACTGTCTGGTGTAAGGAGAGAAGGTCTCGATGTAGCGGCGCTGCCCCTCAGCGTAGATTGTGTCGAAGGCGAGAGATGACTTGCCGGATCCTGAGAGACCGGTGATCCCGACGAAGGCGTCATGGGGAAGGGTAATATCGAAACCCTTTAAGTTGTTCTCTTGAGCGTTGATTATACGCAACGAGTTTTTGTTTGACATCGTCTGGGGAGTTTAGCTTGGTATGGGTGGGGGCGCAAATTATTACGGATAATCTACATCGAGGTCACGGAGGGCCACGGAGGGGGTGGTTCGGTGATTTAATTACAATGTGTTTCCTCCAGTAGCGTCCGTAGTGTCGATGTAGTAACAACAGACCCATGCCTAATCCCGGTGATATTATCCTCTGTTCAAGTGAGTTGGCGGTTAAAGCCGCCATTAGGGACCTCCCTAAGTCGAGCTCTGTCGCGTTTGTGCGAACCGCTTCGATGGTATGCTCTGATATCGCTTGGCTAGAAGTCGAGCGCGCAATTTTAGTTGACGCCGGGTTTCATGTAACAGATGTGTTTGACCTAAATGCCTCAACGCGAGTTTTGCTCGAGCGGGCTGATGTCATCTTCCTAGGTGGGGGAAACACCTTCACTCTTCTCAGTGAGGTGAGGCGTTCAGGCTTCGATGTGTTACTCGTACAGTTGCACAATGCCGGCAAAATTATAATTGGCGAGAGCGCGGGAGCGGTCGTTTTAGGGCCCACAATTGATCCAATTCGCTACATCGATGAGCCAGAAAGAGCGCCTGAACTCAGAGACTTTCGCGGACTAGGTCTCTTTGATTTCTTCCCGGCCGTTCACTTTGGCCGATCCGAATTAAGGGACGAATACGCTTCAATTGTCCTATCCGCGTTCACTATGAATATCCCAGTGATAGCTCTGCGAGATGCTGACTCATTGTTGATTTCGGAAGGACGAATTATGCTGAGAGCTGATGAGTGGCCTTGAGGTTGTGGCTGGGTAGTAAGCCTGAGAAGCATAACCGACGGAGAAGTATCAGCAGACAAAAAAATAGCCAATTGATGAATGAAATAACTGCAACGAACCAAAAAATCCTGCGAGTAATTACGGATAATCTACATCGAGGTCACGGAGGGCCACGGAGGTGGTAATTCGGTGATTTAATTAGGATCCGTTTCCTCGATAGCGTTCGTAGTGTCGATGTCGGCTTTCTTTCCAATGTATTGAAGAATCTGGATAAAGGTTGATTGTCTGAGACGTTTAGGCAACTATTGGGCGATAAAATGGGGCGTCACGATAATAAGATATCGCGGCCAGTGGGCCGTTTTAGCGTGTTAAATTTTGGAGATTTGAAAGTGTTGCAAATACGAAAAGATAACAGTCCTTCCGGCACACAACAAGACCAGGCGAAAGTAGCTCAGATTAAAGTGGCAGCTGAAATATACATGCTGATTCGCGCCGAGTCCGGCCTTACTGGCAACGAGCCGAAATATATACGGACAATTTTAGAGCTCCACGAGGGCCACCGAATCACTGATACTACGTCAGAAGATCCGGAAGATAGGATAGCTAAGAATATTGGAGGCGTGTACAAACGAGCAGACTGGAGTGTTCCTGAAAATCCGCAGCTCGCGAATGACATCTTGAAAGCTCAAGCCAAGTCGATCCTTAGGGCAGCTAAAATATGCAAGCTGATTCTTGAAGAGCGCAGCCAGAATGAAAATGTTTCAGAGACTTCACCGCCTTCACGCGAGCACGAAATGGCCGTCCAAATTATTAAATCTCTCGAGCCGTATAGGTCAGAAGCGCAGGATGGTGAGACCATGGACAGCGACATGTATCATAACTTCGTAAATAACGAATCGGTATTGGTAGCTGGCATAGCTATGATTATTTTCGAGGCGTGCGCGCTATCAAATTCTAAGAGCGGAGTATGGGAGGAATTGGAATTTAACTCACGTTTGATCATTGACCCTGACGCTCGCATACAGTCGGCGGCAGACGCGGAGCGGATAATCGGAGGCACGAGAATTAGCACACTAGTAGATTAAGACTCGCAAAAAAGATTTCTCTGTATCTTTAGCCGCCAAGGCAGACAGTTAAATAAGCGGAGACCGCAACAGACGAAAAAGACGCTTTCAGAGGAGTATGCTTGAGTTAGATCGCAAAAGCTTACAGATCGCCACCCTATCCGTATTAGCGGGGCTGGCCGCGCCGGCCGCTGTAGCGCAAGAGAAGGCCAGCTCAAGTAATGTGCCTACGCAGCCCTTGTCAGAGGCAGCGATGCCTCCTTTGCCGGATTCTTATAAAAACAATTCCATCATTATTCCTGCCACAAAGTACACGGATCCTGTTGTGATAACAGTGACAGAGGCTGACAGATTTGCGATGAAATTCATGGCTCCGTCTGTGATCTTGATGTCCATAGCCGGACTTTTCGTGGCTATTAATACGTTTTTGCGGAAGGTCGGTCTAATGTCGCCCGGAGAGCAAGCAAATCCGAGCCACCGTAATGATGGCGAGTAAGAGTAGTAGCAGGCCTGAAAATAGCCCGCTTTGATAAGCAGGATTCTATGGTTTAGCTAGTGGCACCAGCCGTGACTTAAGAATCCGGCGATCTCGTGTTAGCAACGGAATCTTATGTACAATACTTGTCGGGGCGATTAGCTCATCAGCGGGGTCGCTACTAAAATAAAGTTTGGTGCTCGTTGTTGAAATAGCTAGGGTAATCGGAATGATTTGTATTTGCCCGATTAATTACTCAGGTCATCGCAGAGCGAATGAATCAGAATATGAGGGTCAAGATTGGGCATTCCAACGAACTCCCGTTGAAAAAATATCTCCTTTAATTTTAATCTTGCCCTTCATCGATCCTATTAAATTAGCCGAATGTTCTTGAATGGGAATTAATTTAGCGACGGGTTTGCCATGTTTGGTAATCACTATTCCCTCAGGCTCTAGAGAGTCTAGGATAGAGAGTGAGTGCTCTTTAAATTTGCTCGCATCTATCTTCTTCATAGCGATATTATATAACTGTTCGTTCTCTGTTCCAAATTTAATTTTTAGTCGTAGGGCATCGCGGAGCTAGTGTACTAGAAAGCCTTTTCACGGAAGCCGCGGATCTTCTAAAGATTCTCCGGATTAACAGTCGCACCTGACAAGCCCAATAAGCGCTAAACAGCCCTGATTGGTGGGCAGAACGGAGCTCGAAAATTGCTGGCTCAGACGAATCTTATCCCCTCGGTAGCTACCGACAGCGCCACAACTCGCGTAGACTCAACGGGCCAAGCGTGCGAAAATCACGCGAGAGTTATCGTGTGAATATATGTTGAATCTGAAAGGCACCCAAATAGATAGTAGAGTAATCGGCCTGCTCGATCGCGTTCGCGCGTGGGCGGAGGGCCGGTTGGATATATCGGCTATCGCTCTTGTTGGTTCACACGCTCACGGCAGGGCTCGGCCGGATTCTGACATCGATCTAATCATACTCTCTGACGCCCCTGATCCTCTTCGCCAGAAAAACTGGCTCGATGTATTTGGGGACTCGACTGAAATAACCACGGAGCAGTGGGGGATCTTGACGGCTCACAGAATAGTATCTTTGCGCAATGGAGAGATAGAAGTTGGAGTCGCGCCTTCAAGCTGGGCGGATATTCCCGTAGATCAAGGCACCTACCGAGTCGTCAGTGACGGGATAATAGCAGTATACGATCCCCTTGGAGCGTTGAGTCGCTTGATGGATGAAGTGAGAGGCGGTGGCAAGAAATAAGATGCGCAAAAACAGGCCATTTAGTGATGAAACTAGTTCAACGAACCAAAAAATCCGCTGAGTAGTTACGTTATTTTGATTTCCACTTGCTCTCCCAGGGCGGAAAACAATCGAACCATCTGATCAATAGTCTTACCGTAAAATGTCTGATCAAGGAGTCTGTAGAGCTGCGCGGGTTGAATCGCAAGCAGCCGAGCAACTGATCGTTTGGAGAGGCCGCGATTTTTAATCAGATCTTGAGCTTGACAGGTCAGAGTATAGAGCAGTTCTTTGCGTACAATCTCCGGATCTTGATTTAAGAGGAGTATTTGTTCCGCGAGAATAGTGTCACGCTTACCATTTTTAAGTTTGTAACTGAACGCCTCGTTTCCCGCGTCTGCGTCAGGGGATAACTGAACAACAGGGTTATTAGTTGATGGCTTATGTTTGAGGTATGAGTAGGGAAACTCGTACGCTCTGCCCTTGATGGTCACGATAAAGCATCGCTTTCTGGCGTTAGCGACAACGGTTGTGATTTTCATAGTTGTCCTTGGCGTCTTAACTCTGTTAATACTTCGTAACTACTCACCGGATTTTTTTGGATCGTTGCAGCCATAGCGTCGCTAAATCGGCTACTTGAGTATTTTTTCTTTCTTGTCACCCCCTACTCGGGTGTGCCTTTTTCTGGTGAGTAGTTATTATTTCTTTTGATCTGATGGAGTTTTCATGAAGCTAAATCACGTTGCCAATCGAATTACCAAAGGGAACCTCGATCTAATCTTAGGGAAGGCCGGCAAAACCCCTCCCTACTGCGAAAGCGGATCTTGAGCTGCTCTTCGAGTTTTCGAGATTGGAAAAAATCCTCAATGTATCTCAGGGGATACACCTGCGGTTTTTTCCCATCTCGAAAATCGAATATCAACTCAACCTCCACTTTCTCGCTACGGGTAGGTTTTGCCGGCCTTCCCTAGAGTTATTCACAACGCGGCTAGGATTCACGCTTATTCGGCGAATCCCTACTGATATCTGGCTACGACAGCCTGGAGCTAATATAGACATTCAGTTCTGCGAAACCGATGCTCCGATAGCGGAGGGAGATAAGCATAATTCTCATATCTCATTTTTGAGTGAGACGCCGGAAGCTGAGTTGAGGGAGATAGCCTCGTGGTTTGAGTCGCGAGGTAGGAAGACTCGAATCGGCTCATGGTCAGCGAAGGAGTTTTATTTGGATGTGCCAGAGGTCTTTGTGGATTTCGCGATCGAATCAATGCTGCCTGAGTTGGCGGATTACGATTTATAGGGAGCCAATCAGATCCCAACTTTGTCATCCGCCATCTCTCCCATTTGGTGTCCCGCTAGGGCGTCGCAGTTCTTTATCACCACAGAGGACGCAGAGGACACAGAGAACGGCCATTTTATGGGCAATTATGGAGTTTTCTCTGTGTCCTCTGCGTC